>Ga0335085_10001358_pt1 | contig 53329 bp, 47 predicted proteins | sample Lox_Sample_45_FD_206712 | JGI IMG/M metagenome (GOLD analysis project Ga0335085, IMG submission 206712) | Soil microbial communities from Loxahatchee National Wildlife Refuge, Florida, United States - Lox_Sample_4.5 | ecosystem: Environmental > Terrestrial > Soil > Wetlands | place: USA... | reverse complement strand
GGGAATCGCCGGTCTCCTTTCCCTCTGCGCCGCGCCTCAGGCGGGAACCGACGCGCGTGCGCACGAACTGATCCAAACGCTTCATCTCGCCGTATTGCCGAAGGAATCCGGATATCTCGGAATCATCGGCCGCTCGGCGCAGATGGTCACCGTGGGTGGACGCGCTCTCGCTGTGCAAAGCCAGAACTATTACATGCTCACGCGCGACCTGCCGATTAACTACCTTCATTGGCTCGTGCCAGATGACACGCACATTCTGATCGAGGGCGGGCCAGTGGACTATTTCATTTTTCATCCCGACGGCCGCGCAGAGAAAATCACGCTGGGGTTTGACGTTGCCGCGGGGCAAAGGCCCGTGGTCGCCGTGCCGGGCGGCTGCTGGAAGGCGCTGCGTCTGCATGAGGGCGCGAGCTACGCGTTGATGGCCAACGCGCTCTCGCCGGAGTTCACGCCGGACCGCGTGAAAATTGGCGAGGGTGCAGACTGGGTGAAGCGCTTCGCCGGCAAAGCGCCGTGGGCCACCCCGAAAGCGTTGCGCGAAATGATCGGTCCCAATTGGAGAGGCAAATGACGCGCAATTCTCTCGACTAAGTTTGCAAATCTTTGGATCGCGACGGCAGCGGGTCGCGCTAGCTTTTCAGCGCGGCGAGAACGCGCTCCGGTAGGAATGGCGTGTGGCGCAGCCGCCGCCCGGTCGCAGCAAAGAACGCGTTCGCCACGGCCGGAGCCACACCGACTCCGGCGCGGTCCCCGATGCCGACTGGATCGCGGCCCGACGTTACGACCTGCGCATGCACCTCCGGAACTTCCGCCATGCGGAGAACCGGATAATCGTAGAAATTTGACTGCTGGACTGCGCCCTTCCGAAACGTAATGCGCTCCTTGAGCGCGTTGCTCAACGCGAAGATGGCGGAGCTGTGAATCTGCGATTCGAGATTGCGCGGCGAGATCGGAATGCCGACGTCCACGGCGACCCACATTTCGGGCACAAGGAGCGCGCCGCTTTGGCGGTCGATGCTGACTTGAGCGATCGTAGCGATAAAGGTCCCCTCCATAGAACAAAAGGACAGACCACGATTGGCCTTCTCACCTTTGTGCCAACCCGCCATGGCGGCCACCGCGCGAAGGACTTCTTGTGCGGCCGGCTCTTTCCGTAGAAGGTTAAGGCGCAGCTCAAGTGGATCATCGCCTCGGGCTGCGGCAACCTCGTCCACAAAGCTTTCAATGGCGAACTGATTGATGGTTGCACCGACGCCGCGCACCGGTGAGAGCCGCGCCGCTACGTTGTTGCGCACAATCTCTGTCAGGATGTTCGGGACATCGTAGTCGATCTCGATGCCCACATGCTGGGTCTTGACAGCGAGCCGCACCGCCAACGGTTTGTTACTTCCAGCAGTGTCCACCTCGTCCGACGCCAGCCGGTAGTGCCATGCGATCAACTGGCCGTTGCTGTCTTCTCCGGCCCGCAGAAATTCCACGGTCATCGGTTTGAAGCGCCCAAAGCGGACATCGGACTCCCGGCTCCAGATGACCTTGACCGGGCGGCCGAGTTCCTTCGAAAGGACGGCGGCGTCCAGGAACGACTCCTGGCCCCCGCCCCGCCCGAATCCACCGCCGAGCAGCATGCGATGGAGAATCACCTTGTCTGGGGCAATCCCGAGCGCCCCGGCGACCGAGCGAACCACAAGAGTCGGCGTGCCCGAGCCGGACCATACCTCGGCGCTTTGCCCGCTGTCTTTCACCCAACACACGCAATTCACCGGCTCCATTTGGGCGTGGTAGACAAAGTCGGTACGATACTCGGCCTCATAAATTTTGGCCGCGTCGTTGAACAGGGCAAGAATGTCGCCCGCGGCAGTGGTCTGACCTTCCTTCTGTAGGGCGAATCCCTCTTGGTTCAGATCGCGTGCAGAGGCGGAATGCTCGGCAAACGCAGCGTCGCTGTCGAAATTGTCTCCAGGTACACTACTCCAAGCGATCCGTAGAGCTCGCTCTCCAGCGAGCGCCGCCTCGTACGTCCGGGCAGCAACGGCCACGCGATCGGGTGGCAAATGCATCACCTTCAGCACGTCCGGCAGTTTGGATACCTCGTCGTCGTTGACGGAAAGAGGCGTTGCGCCCAGAACCGGGGTGCGCACGACGGTGGCATAGACCATATCCGGAAGGCGGACATCGATGCTGTAGGTCACCGAGCCGTTCGTCTTTCCGGCAATGTCGCGCCGAGGGATGTCATGGCCGATCAGGCGAAACTGGCTAGGGCTCTTCAGGTCCTTTGCGGAGACGACCGGCAGCACGGAAGGCGCGGCCGCGAAACTTGCAATCTCGCCATAGCTGAGGGATTTGCCGCTCTTGGCGTGAACAACCTTACTGGGCTCGGTCGTAAGTTCCTTCACCGGGACGTTGAGGTGAATTGCGGCCGCATCGAGCAGCACCCGCCGGGCTTGGGCGCCATACAGACGTAAGCTCTGGTAATAGCCGGACACAGCACTGCTGCCCGCGGTGATCATGAGCCCATGGGTCCACCAGGTTGGATTGCCGTAGATCTTGTCGTCGGCCGGACTGAACTCGATCGCCACTTTATCCCAGTCCGCGTCAAGCTCCTCGGCGAAGATCAGCGCCAGCGCGGTCATGGACCCCTGGCCTTCTTCCGCCGAGGGCACCATGATCGTGATGCGGTCATCGGGAGCGATTTGTACCCAGGCGGTCTTTAGACCGGCGCTCACATCTTTCGCGTCGATACCCCAAACAGGTTTGAGATCGAGACCGAACACCAAGCCCAGTCCGCTGACGCCGGCCAGGAACTCGCGGCGCTTGATCGAGAAATCGCCCATGATTTCAGCACCTCCACTGGCATCGAAGACTCTTTCAGGCGACTATACCCCGGCGGTTCTTCGTGTCAAGGGCGTGACCGTGGCAATGTTTTTCCAATACCTGTGCCGGTCTTGTTCTTGCAGCACGGAGAACTGGCGACGATTCGGGCCAAATCAGGATGGCGGAAAAACTCCGCTTGAGCGGTTCCCAGAATTAATGTAGCTTGCGTTCAAATCTGCGCGGGATCGCGGCGCGCTGCCGGGTGTATGCGAGAGCGCCGTTCTGCAAAGGAGAAGCGTATGCGGAAGGGATTTCTCACTGCTTTGGCAATTCTATTTTCGGTCTCTGTGGCGACGGCCCAGGATCCCCAGCCCACGTGTAACAACTGTCCAGGCACTTACATTCCGAGCAAGGAAGTACAAGCGTATATCCAGCGAGCCGTTACGGATCATATCGTCGATCAACAAGTTCGGGCGGTCGATGCCGGAAGGACCAACATTGACATCGGCATCGTTCATCGCGGCAAGCTGGACGCTCCGGCGCCCAATTCCGTCGCCGAGCACGATCAGGTGAGCGAGGTCTACCACATCATGGATGGCTCGGGAACGCTGGTTACCGGCCCCGATATCACGGACGAAAAACGACGACCCGCTGACGAATTTACTGTCAAATATCAGAATGGCCCAGGCCACAACGGCGCATCGATTCGAAACGGCACGACCTACGAATTGAAGCCCGGCGACGTTGTCATCATTCCCGCCGGCACCGGGCACTGGTTCACGAAAATCGACGACCACATCACATACCTGATGGTCCGGGTCGATCCTGACAAAGTGACCCCGACCAAAAGCGAAGCCGACTCCAAGGATGACCTTGCAGGCAAAGGGCCGAGCCGCAAGTAGGGACGTTCGATTCGCCCAAGCGGCGTCGCCCCGAGTCTCGCCGGGCGAGCTCTCCGTTAACCGTGACCGCAACTGACCGTCGAGCGTCTCTTTTGCGCCGCCGCAATCCGTGTGACAATTTTTTAGTGGGGAAATCCAATCGGTAGCCGTGCACTGCGCTTGTAAAGTTCGCGCGCGATTGACACAGGACGGTGGCCGGCCCATATTCTCGCACAGGCTGCTTTGGCGTAAATCGTGAAACGAAGCCACACGCTCGGGATTGATCCCGTCGCTCTATGACGACAACGGAACACTGCGGCATTGCGAGTTGCGACAAGCCCGTGGCCGCGTCCATGGAAGGCCAAACGTTTTGCCGCGACCACTTTATTTCCGAATGCTACGATCGGCTTGACCACTACGATGCCGTACGCAAGGGGCCCGGTCTGCGAGTCACGGACACTGAGTCGGTGCGCCGATTTGTCCACGAATGCATGCGCAACGCCGACGAGATCGAACACGACGCGCGGGACCTCGATAATCTCGATCGGGCCAAGCTCGTTCACATCATCCTTTCGGCAAGTGAACTTGGCCGGCACCTCCGGCGGAGTCCGCGGAAGGCCGCGTCGATCGCTGTGCGTCTCAGCTCGGACAAGCTTGGCGGCTCCTGGGAAGAGGACACCGAAACCGTGCTCCTCAGCCAGTATGGCGCGCTCGTGCATTGCACGCATCCGGCCAAGCCCGGCGAAACCATTGACGTCGTCCGCTTTGACACCGGGGATAAGGCCAAAGCCCGGGTCGCCTGGCAACGAGCGTTCGGCAATGGCGACGTCCGAATCGCGGTGGAATTCGTCTCGTGCGAAAATTTCTGGGGCCTCGATTGGGGAGTGGTCGAGGAAGCTTGGTGAGCGTCGCCCCTGCTCCCTACCCGATTCTGTGGCCAGCATGATTGACCCGGACCGCCGCCCCATCCGGCGGCCTTGCCTTCTCCGTGAACCGCAGGTAGCATAGTATTTCCGCGGCCGCCTTAATCCCTCTTTATGAATCTGTGATTTGGAAAGGCGCGGAGCCGTGTGGCCGGCTACGATCATTGTCCTGTCGGCGCCGGACGGCTTGGGGAACGCGGTCGCCTCGGAAAAGGCGGACTGCGGTTTTTGCGTGGGTATGTAGTCCGAGTCGTTCGTCTTAAGAGCGGGCGGGGGATCCGGCGCGGGGTTTTTCTCGTGGCTGTCTTGGTTCTTTCAATTGTTCGCGTGGAATGGAGTGACCAGGTTGACGAAGTCGATCGTCGTGGTGGGCGCACAGTGGGGGGATGAAGGAAAAGGTAAGGTCGTGGACTATCTTGCCGCGTCGTTCGATTACATCGCGCGGTGCGCGGGGGGGCACAACGCGGGCCACACCGTTATCTACGATGGAAGCCGCTTTGTCCTGCAACTGATTCCTTGTGGGATTCTGCGTCCCGGCAAGCATGCGGTGATCGGATCGGGCGTCGTGGTGGATCCGGCGGCGCTGGTGGGGGAACTGGACGCACTAGCGCAAGCTGGAATCGATGTCACGGGACGCTTGCACCTTTCGAATCGCGCGCACCTGATTTTTCCGTACCACCGGCAAATGGAGAAAGCGGCCGAATTCGCCCGCGGCGCGGCGAAAATCGGCACAACGTCGCGCGGAATTGGCCCGGCCTACGAAGACAAAATGGCGCGGGACGGGATTCGCGTCGATGATTTGTTGCATCCAGCGCGGTTTCGAGAAAAACTGCAGCGCGTGATTGCCGAAAAGAACGCGGTGTGCCAGGCGACGTACGGTGTGCCCCTCGATACGGCGGGCCTCGGCGACCAATACCTTGCGTTCGCCGAACGCCTTGGCCCGCTCGTGGCAGACACGTCGGAGCTCATCAATGACGCGCTTGACGCCGGGCGGTCGGTTCTGTTCGAGGGTGCGCAGGGGACGATGCTGGACATCGATTTCGGGACGTATCCGTTCGTGACCTCTTCCAACGCAATTTCGGGCGGCGCGTGTACCGGCCTTGGCGTCGGCCCCACACGAATTGGCGCGGTCGCCGGAGTGACCAAGGCCTACACAACTCGGGTCGGTAGCGGACCTTTTCCTACCGAGATGCCGGACCTCGAAGCTACCGAAGTGCGCGACCGCGGAAAAGAATACGGCGCTGTGACCGGCCGGCCGCGGCGGTGCGGATGGCTGGACCTGCCCGTGCTGCGCTACGCGGCGCGCATCAACGGAATTTCGTCGCTGGTCGTGACCAAGCTCGACGTCTTCGACACCCAAAAGGAAATCCAAGTGTGCACGGGCTATCGCTACAAAGGCGCTCCGATCAAAGGGATGCCCGCGTCCGCCGCCGATCTGGCGGAAATCACGCCGGAATATCGCACGCTTTCCGGGTGGCAGTCGGACACGTTTGGCGTGAAGGACGTCGGAAAGCTGCCGCGCGCTGCGATGGACTATCTGAAATTCATTTCTGATTTTCTCGGGATCGAAATCGGCATGATCTCGACCGGTCCGGAACGCGACGCGACCATCGTTTGCTCCGGCACCCAGCTGGCTACGTGGATTTGATACGCCAATTCGATGCTGCCCTATACTGACGCGCGGCAGAAAGTGATCGAGATCGCCGGGTCCATCCCGCGGCCGTTGCGCCGAACCTGGATTGAAATCGAAGAGGCATTCGGGCGAATCCTGGCCGCGCCGGTCCTTGCGGACCGGGACTATCCCCCCTTTAACCGCGCGACGCGCGACGGTTTTGCCGTTCGGTCCGCCGATACGCAGGTGCCGGGTGCGCGCCTCGAATGTGTCGGCGAACTTCGCGCCGGCGGAATCTTCGAAGGGGATCTCCAGCCGGGCGAATGCGTCGAAATCATGACGGGCGCGAGCGTTCCGCGCGGCGCGGACGCCGTTGTCATGGTGGAGCAGACGCGGCGCGAGGGCCGCGCCATCGGCCTCGAACGCGCCGCCCAGGCGGGCGACCACATTGTTTCTCGCGGCGCGGAAGCTCGCGCGGGGGCGCTGCTGGTTGCGCAAAAGACTCGTCTGGGTTACGCGGAAATGGCCCTGGCGGCACAAGCGGGCGCCACTCGCCTCGAAGTGTTTTCTTCGCCGCGGCTGGCAATTCTCTCGACGGGCGATGAAGTTGTCGATGCGCGAGCCAAGCCGGGGCCACTGCAGGTCCGCAACAGCAACGGAGTCTCTGTCGAGATTCTCGCGCGCACGGCCGGCGCGGAGCCCGTTCAACTTGGAAACGCGCCGGATGAGAAAAACGCGCTGCGCAAGGCCATCGAGCGCGGGCTCAAAGAGGACATTCTGGTGCTTTCCGGCGGCGTGTCCATGGGAAAGTACGATCTGGTTGAGCAAGTGCTTGCCGATCTCGGCGCGCAGTTTCATTTCACCGGGGTCGCGATTCGTCCCGGGCGCCCCACCGTATTCGCAACGTGCCGCGACAAACTTGTTTTCGGGCTACCCGGGAATCCAGTTTCGACGATGGTGACGTTCGAACTTTTCGTCCTGCCTGCCATTGATCTGTTGGGTGGCGCAGGCGCCCGGCCGCTGCCCGTTCTCGGAGCGAAGCTGGCCACGACGGTCCGTGAAAAGGGCACCATCGTCCATTTTTTGCCCGCGCGCATCGAATGGCAAGGCAGGGAAGCGCGCGTAACGCAACTGCCCTGGCAAGGTTCTGGCGACATCGTCGCTTTGGCTCTGGCTAATGGTTTTCTAATCGTCGGGCCCGACCGGCCCGAAATCGCTCCGGGAGAATGGGTGGACATTTTACCGCGTCGCGGCGCAATTTAGATTTCTAGCAGCCCCATGCCGAAGCTTTCACACTTTCGAAAACGCGGTGAAGTAGCCATGGTGGACGTGACGCCGAAGGCTGCCACGGAGCGCACGGCGCGCGCGCGCGGGTTCGTGCGGATGTCCCCGGAGGTGCTGCAGGCGCTGCGGCGGCACACGCTCCCCAAGGGCAATCCTTTCGAAATCGCCAGGATCGCCGGTATCTCGGCCGCAAAGCGCACCTCCGAGTGGATACCTCTTTGTCACCCACTGCCACTGACACACATTGATGTGACCGCGCGCCTATGCAAAAATGGCGTGGAAATCACATCTCGCGTTACGGCAACGGCCCAGACCGGTGTGGAGATGGAAGCCCTCGTTGCTGTTTCCGCCGCGGCACTCACGGTTTACGATATGTGTAAAGCCCTGGACAAGGCCATGGAAATCACGGACGTGGTACTGCTCGAAAAAATCGGCGGCAAAAGCGGCCACTATCTGCGGCGCAAGAAGTAGCCGTTCCTGATGCAAAGATCTGTATGACCGATCCTTCACAAAACGTTCAGGTGCTGATTGTCGACGACAATCCGCTTATCCGCGACCTCATTTGCCACGGCATGGAGCCGCATTGCTCCGTCATTTTATCGAGCGATGGAGCGGACGCGCTGCTGAAATCCATCGACAATCCGCCGGACTTGATTGTCTCCGATTTTCGCATGCCCGGCCTCGACGGACGGCAGCTCTATGAAAAACTGCGAAGCCGCGAGAACACGCGCAATATTCCGTTCGTGTTCGTGGCGAGCCGCAGTGACATCGAGGAAAAACTGCGGCCCTCGGTGGGCGGCGGCGTCGAGGAGTTTATCGGAAAACCGTTCTTCGTGGCCGACTTTGTCCGCCAGCTGAAAAAGATCGTAGACCGCCTGCATCTTGAAAAAATGCAAAAGCACGCCGCGCGGCCGGGAGTCATTCAGGGACGCCTCGAGGAAATGAGCGTCACCGAGCTGATGCAGTCCCTCGAAATGGGGCAGAAATCCTGCCGGCTGCTCCTGCGCCGCAGCGGCGAAGAGGCGCAACTCTACTTCAACGCGGGCCAATGCAAGCACGCGCAGATGGGCGGAGCGGAAGGCGATAGCACCGTATATCAGGTCATCGGCTGGCTGGACGGCGAATTTGAAATTGACTTCGGCGCGACTTCGGACCGCGAGACTACGACTTTGTCCACCACCGGCCTCCTCATGGAAGCCATGCGCCTCATGGACGAAGCCAACCAAAGTGTGCAAAGCTAGTTTCTCCCCATGCGCGTCGCTATCCTGACGATCAGCGACTCTGTCTCGCGAGGCACGCAGAAAGACGCCTCGGGACCGAGTTTGCGCGAGCGCTGCGCCCAACTCGGATGGGAAGTCGTTTCACAGGCGGTTCTGCCGGACGAGCCCGCGGCCATCCGGGAGCGTCTCATCTCCCTGGCGGATCATGACACTGCGGAGCTGATCCTCACGACGGGCGGGACGGGAATCGGTCCAAGGGATTCCACTCCCGAAGCCACCGCCGAAGCGTGCCAAAAACTTTTGCCGGGGCTTTCCGAACTGATGCGCACGGAGGGCCGGAAGAAAAGTCCGCGTGCCGTTCTCTCTCGGGCCATTGCCGGCGTCCGGGGGCGTGCGCTGATCGTGAACCTGCCCGGCAGCCCGCGAGGAGCGCTCGAATCGCTCGACGCGGTCGCCGACCTCGTGCCGCACGCGCTGCAAGTCCTCGGCGGCGCACGCCACGATTAGCCACCATTTTGCTTTTCGAAGCTGTGTTTCCCGCCTCAGGCCGATTCGCCGCGTCCGGCCCGCGCCGCCCACGGTCGCGGAGAAAACGGGGTCTTCGAAGTACTCATGCGTTATACTGCGGCGATTTGCAGCTGAGACGCTCTGGCAGCGTCCGAGCCGTCAACCGAAATCCCGCTTGGGCGGAGCGGCATCGAAGGGAGCGGAACGGGGAATCTCTTGCTGAAGTCCGGCACAAAGCTCGGAGTGTATGAAGTCCTGTCGCAAATCGGAGCGGGCGGCATGGGCGAGGTGTACCGCGCGCGCGATACGAAACTCGGGCGTGACGTGGCCATCAAGGTTTTGCCCGAAGCGTTCGCACGCGATCCCGAACGCCTCTCTCGTTTTCAGCGCGAAGCGAGAATGCTTGCCTCCCTGAATCATCCCAACATCGCGGCGATTTACGGCCTGGAAGAAAGCGCCGGGACAAGCTACCTCGTCATGGAAATGGTGCCGGGCGCGACGCTGGCGGAAAAAATCAGGAGTGAAGGAGCCATTCCGGTCGAAGAAACCCTTGCCCTCGCGAGGCAAATGGCGGAAGCACTGGAAGCCGCGCACGAAACGGGAATCATTCACCGAGACCTCAAACCCGCCAACGTGAAAGTGACGCCGGACGGCAAAGTGAAAATACTCGATTTCGGCTTGGCGAAAGCATTTGCCGACGAAGGAACAAGTGAAGACATCGCCAATTCCCCGACGCTGAGCATGGCGGCGACGATGGAGGGTGTCATCCTCGGCACCGCAGCCTACATGTCGCCGGAGCAGGCCCGTGGAAAATCGGTTGATAAGCGAACCGATATTTGGGCCTTCGGGGTCGTGCTGTACGAAATGCTCACGGGGGAGCCACTCTTTGCCGGCGAGACGGTGTCGGACACGTTGGCTGCTGTGTTGCGCCACGAACCGGAATGGAGCAAGGTACCCGCGCCGATGCGGCGTCTGCTGCGCTCATGCCTCGAAAAGGACCCAAAGAACCGCCTTCGCGACATCGCCGACTTTGGCCTATTGGCGCAGGATGGGCCCGAGCCGGTGGGCCGGCCGCAGGGCTTGGGCCCAAGTCCACCATGGCTGTGGGCTGTCGCAGCGGCCGCATGCCTGGTTGCGGCCGCGCTCGCGGTACTTTACTTCCGGGAAAAGGCTACTCCGCCGCCGAAGTCCGTGCGTTTCCAGATCCGCCTCCCCGAGAAAGTTGCGTTCACCACCAGCGCGGACTTGGCGCTATCTCCCGACGGCCATCGCGTGGCCTTTCCGGCGATTGGTCCGGACGGCCGCACGGCCGTCTGGGTTCAGGATCTGGACGCGGACGAAGCGCGGGCGCTTCCGGACACCGATGCGATCGGAGACCCGCCCCCGCTTTTTTGGTCGCCAGATAGCCGTTTCGTTGTGTTTGCCGCCGCCGGGAAAATGCGGAAGGCCGATCTGTTGAATGCCACCTCCCAAGATATTTGCTATCGACGGCCCAATACGCCGATTGGCGGCGCCTGGAACGACGAAGGTGTAATCATTTTCGGAAGCGCCACATCCGGCCTTTGGAAAGTTCCCGCCGCGGGAGGAACACCAATTCCCCTGACCGTTTTGGACGAGTCCCGGCAGGAACGTGAGCATGAATTGCCCTCGTTTCTTCCGGATGGCCGTCATTTTCTATACCTCCAAATTTCGGCGGCGTCCGAAGAGAGCGGAATCTATGTGGGTTCCCTGGACGACGCTCCGGAAAGCCAGAGTAAGAAGCGAATTCTCGCTACCGGATTTGGCGCTTCGTATGCTCTCTCGGAAGACGGCAAGACCGCGCGTTTGCTCTTCCTGCGCGGCAGCACTTTGATGGCCCAGAATTTCGACACAACCAAGCTGGAACTTCTTGGCGAAGCCCTTCCCCTGACCGACGGCGTCGGCTCGGCCTTTGAAACAGGGCAATTTTCCGTCTCTCCGAACACCCTCGTTTATAGGGAGAAAACTGCAAGCTCTGGATATCAACTCACATGGTTTGACAGGCAGGGCAAGAACATCGGACAGGTAGGAGACCCAGGGTATATTACGACGGTCCGTATTTCGCCCGATGGAACTCGCGTCGCGTTCGCTAAGGGCACCGCCAATGCTTCCAATATCGACCTTTGGGTGCTTGATCTGGCGCGCAATGCGACCACGCGCTTCACCTTTGGCCCCGGCCGGAATGAATTTCCAGTCTGGTCCCCCGATGGCAGCGAGATCGTGTTCTCCTCCAATCGGGATGGAGTTTACAACCTGTATCGAAAGCCCGCCGATGGCTCTAAGGCCGAACAATTGCTTCTTCGGACCAACGACGACAAGAGGGCCTTTAGCTGGTCCCACGACGGGCGCTTCCTGTCGTACGCCACCAGCCGAGCCTCTGGGACCGAGCGTCCGTGGGCGCTTCCTATGCAAGGAGAGCCCACTCCCATCCCTCTTGAAAACGGCAGTTTTGATGAAAGCCGTTTCGAATTTTCGCCGGATGGGCGTTGGGTTGCTTATGAGTCCAACGAAACCGGCCAGTATGAAGTCTACGTGAAGGAATTTGGAGGTTTGGCGGATACCGTTGCGACCAGCGGCAAGTGGATGATCTCCAAGGATGGCGGTTTCAACCCCCGGTGGCGGGCCGATGGGAAGGAGCTCGTGTACACGAGTCTCGACCTGGCCACCCTCATGTCCGTGAGTGTTGACCTGGGCCGCTCCTTTCAAGCGGGAACTCCGCGGGCGCTCTTTGAGTTGCCGGTAGACCGAGGAGGGACGGGCCGCGTGGCGCCGACCGCCGACCTAAAGCGATTTCTGATGACAATTCCTGTGGTGCGGAAGGCCGCCCAAACATTCACGGTGATGTTGAATTGGACTTCGGTGCCGAAAAAATGAGTCTCGCGGCTGGTATCGGCCGGAATTCCCAATTTCAGCTATCGATAAGGAAGAAGGGTTGACGGACCGCCCTGTGTCGTCAACAATGCAGCAACCATGAAAACGACACTTACAGACAAGCGGCTGGCTGTGCTCGGCGCCGGGAAGATCGGCGGAATTTTGCTGCGCGCATTTCTCGAGCAGAAGCTGGTACAGCCGAAGCGCGTGCACGCCACCGTTCGCCATACGGAGAAGGCGCGGTCCCTTGCAAAGCAGCTCGGAATCGAAGCGTCCACCGACAACCGCGCGGCGGCGCGCGGAGCGGACATCGTTCTGCTCGCCGTGAAGCCCCAGGCCGTCAAGGAAATCCTCGAAGAGATCAAGCCCGAGATGAAGCCGGGAAAATTGATCGTCTCTGTCGTCGCGTCGGTCTCAACGCAGCTGATGGAGAAGCATCTGGGCATGGACTTGCCCGTCGTTCGCGCCATGCCGAACACGCCCTGCGCAATTGGCGCGGGCATGACAGGCCTCGCAAAGGGAATTCATGCAAGGGAAGAACACCTCGAAATCGCGCGGGCGATGTTTGAGGCGGTAGGGCGCGTCGTGGTGGTCGAAGAAAAGCAAATTGACGCCGTGACCGGGCTATCCGCGAGCGGCACCGCCTTCATTTACATTCTTCTCGAATCGCTCGCGGAGGGCGGCGTGAAGGTCGGCCTGCCGCGTGACGTTTCCACCCTGCTCGCGGCGCAGACGATGATGGGCGCGGCGCGCATGGTCCTCGACACGGGCGATCATCCGGCGCTGCTGAAGGACGCGGTCACGACACCGGCCGGCTCGACGATGGACGGCATCCTCGAACTCGAGGATGGCAAGGTGCGCGTCACCTTGATCAAAGCCGTGATGAAAGCTACGCAGCGAGCCAAGGAATTGATTGTCGAATCGTAAATCCGTATAGTCGCTGCAGGCGCGGGCAAGCGGGTTCCATTTCGATCGATCCAATCGTTGAGGAGGAATGAAAATATGCTACGCAAGGCATCGGCAGTCTGGAACGGTTCGTTGAAGGAAGGAAAGGGAACGATTTTCACCGAGAGCAAGGTTCTGTCCAATGCGCAGTATTCTTTTTCGACGCGATTTGAGAACGGCATCGGAACGAATCCAGAGGAGTTGGTCGCCGCGGCACACGCGGGCTGCTTCAGCATGGCGCTTTCCGCCCAACTCGGCAATGCGGGCATCACCCCGGAAAGCATCGAGACGACGGCCGCGGTAACGCTTGAAAAAGTGGAGGCGGGTTTTACGGTGACCAAGATCCACCTCGATGTCACCGCGAAGATTCCTGGCGCGGACGCGGCCGCGTTTGAAAAGGCGGCGCAGGACGCCAAGGCAGGATGCCCCATTTCGCGTCTGCTGAAGGCCGAAATTACGATGACAGCCAGGTTGGCGGGCGACCGCGCGAAGAGCGCCTAGTTCCGGCTGGGTTAACGATGCCGGGTGGCCACGACTGCTGGGCGGTTCCACGATAGACGGCGTCGCGGAGCCGAGAGCGGCGGGGACGCGCAAAACGCGAAAAACTGCCGATCGAATTCTAGCGAATCACGTCCGGTGCCGCATTTTTGTTGGATGTCGGCGCCGGATTCTTACCCAGCAATTCCTCGACTGCTTTCAGAAGTGCCCGGGAATCGGACTTCGATATCACTCCGCGCACGCCCGCCTCTTTTGCCTTCCGATCTACATCTAGGGACTTATGAAGGGTATTGATCAGGATCGGTACTTTCGGCAGACATTTGCCGATGACAACGGACGCGGTCAGGCCGTCCATCACCGGCATTCGTAAATCGAGAATGACGAGGTCGGGCTGCGACTCCACCGCTTTTTGCACGGCTTGATGGCCGTCTGCGGCCAGGGCGCAAACGTGCCAAAAGCCCGAATGGGATTCCAGAAGTTGCTTCAGGGAGCTTCGGACAACCGGAGAATCATCAGCAATTAGTATTCGGGCAGCCATAGTTGCCAAGCACAGTGCTAACTGCTGAGTCTTGGATGATACCGTTCGATATCCTACATAGGCCCGCGCGACACAGAAATACCGTCTTTACCTTATAAATCTCTGAGTTCGATTGGGATAGCCTCGAGTCGTTACTTACGCTGGTGCGGCGAGAGGTTCCAGATCAGCCTGAAAATAGTTTTCGACGCTTCACGTGGGCGCAGCTTGCATAGTGCCACGGCTAGAAATCTTGCCCCCATCCGGCCCGGAGAAAGGACCAATCCGCAGGGGAAAGCTGTTGCCAACAAGATTTTGCTTTCGATTTCGAACTCAGAATATGACTCCGTTCGTCCCTATCTCGAGCACGTTGCCCTGGTCCGCCACAAGGTATTGCATGAGCCGAATGAGAAACTACAGTTCGTCTATTTTCCCAATGCGGGCTTGCTTTCTTTGGTCGTTCTGACGGCCGATGGGAAGTCCGTTGAAGCCGGGAAAGAGGGAATCGCAGGGATGGCCTCGGCGGTCGGTCTGATGCGAAGCCCGCTACGCGAAATCGTGCAAATCGCCGGGGACGGATTCCGGATTCCAGTGGCGTCATTGCAGGAGGTGCTGCGCTTCGCGCCGCAGTTGCAAATGATGCTCCGCCGCCATGCCGTACTTCACGGCCTGCGGGTCTCGCAAACGGCCGCCTGCAACCGCCTTCGCAACGTGGAGCAGAGGCTGGCCCGCTGGCTCTTGATCGTTCGAATAAGGTCGGCGTCGGATTCCATGGTCATCACGCATGATTTCCTGGCCGGGATGCTAGGGACGGACCGGCCGAGCGTGAGCTTGGCCGCCGCCAATTTTCAGCGGCGCCAGATCATCGAATACACGCGCGGCGCGCTGAGAATCCTGAATTGCCGAAAACTGGAAAAATCGGCATGTCAATGCTATGCGGTCATCCGGCAATTGGACGAGGATCCCGGAATCAAGCAAACAAATGAGCGCCGGAGACTCCGGGGTTAGAAGTTAAGGACAAGACCGCTGACTGCCTGGAAATGCCTTTGGTTCGTGGAAAAGAAACGAGAGCCGAGGACGTCTCCTTCGATCCGAAATGCCAGATGATCGTCCAGAAGAATGTCTAATCCGCCCCCTGCCGCGCCCGCGAGGGCGTTGTTGCTTCCCAGCACCCCTGCGGTTTGGCTGAAGCGAAAATGCTCCAAACCGACGACCACATGGGCCCAGGGTTCGTACCGTGTCTTATTGCGTAGGGCGAGTCGTGGGCCTGCTCCCAAAAGGACCGATTGCGCCTTAATGTTCGGAGGGTTCGTGGTCGCCCCGGTATGCCCAAAACCGGCTCCTACTTGCACTTCAGCGCCAATCCAGCGCCCAAAAAACCGGACGACACTCGCGTTAGCTCCATCCGTGTTGAACGGGCTGCCAACCAAATTGTCGCGATTGTATTGATAGCCAAGGGAGATCTGCCAGGGCTGGTATTCCCGTTGGCTCAAAGAGAACCGCCCCGAACCCGAACCTGCCCCCACGCCCGCCGGCCCCTGCGCCATTGACGCTGCTGGTAAGAACAACACGACTCCCAACAGAAACGTGACCACCCGCATAAGATGCCCCTCCCGAACGCCCACGCGTTCCGAACCGGAACATATCAATTGTAGCTAGGCACCCCGGTCCGCGAGGAGGATTTGCGGGCCTATTTGCCTAATTCCATACGGAGTTTACCTTCACGCGTCATCGTCCTTACCCCTGCTCAGGCCGTGGTCGTCGGCTGGCTTTTGGGGGTTGGCGGCCGCGTGTGCCATCCCGTCGGGGGCTCTTGTCGCGTGCCATTCGCTCTCTTGTGGCCGGCACGGTGGGGTGCGGCCTGTCGTCGGTAAGGGGCCAAACTGGAGCTGGGACATTCGGACTTGGCTTCTGGTCGGGGTTGAAGCCCCGCCCCCTGGGAAGCGTCCCCCATTAACGCCTCCCAAATTACGAGACTAGCCGTGGACTACAGGAAGTAGTCACTGCTTGACGGATGTGTTACGATCTGCGCCGGAGAAGGTTGCAAGACGCCCGCTTGCGGACGAAATAGTTAGGCGTGGAACGTACCGAAAAGGGTGCGGGTCGTATTTCGATTTCGCTGAAAGACTGAAATGCCGAGCCAATACATTCCGATTTTCATCTTTGCGTTGCTCGCGGCCGCGTTTCCAGCTGTGACGCTGGTGCTGTTCAGGTTCATTCGGCCGACCCCACCGATCGTAGGAGCGAAGCTGAAGCCCTACGAGTGCGGTGTGGAAGCGGAAGGCGATACCCGCGGGCGATACTCGGTTCGCTTTTACATCGTTGCGATTCTCTTTGTGATCTTCGATGTGGAGACGACGTTCCTGTTTCCCTGGGCTGTGCTCTTTTCCGCTCGGGATAGTGCCTTCCGTTTGCCGGAAATCTACGCCTTGGTGAGCATGTTCGTGTTTTTAGGCATCTTGATCATCGGTTATGTGTGGCTCTACCGGAAGGGCGCTCTGGAATGGGTGTAAACGCTGTTCCGGTTTGTTGGTACACGTAGTCCCGGCCACCCAAGGTAGCCGGGATTTTTTTACGTCCGCGCGAGCTCGCGACGGGAAGGCGTGCAGAATCTAGCGGAACAGGTTGACTCTGTTTTCCGCCGTGTGCTAAAAGCTACAGCTTAATATTGGCTTGCTGGTATGGGTGCAGCCGCTCTAATCCTAATTCATGGCAAACGATCCGGAAGAGAAGCAGCCGTCTGGTAGTTCACCGAATGAGCCGTCCGCGGCGAAGCCACCAGCCGCCGCGGGTGAACCGGCATCCAAACCGCCCGTTCCTCCGGCTGCTCCCGCGGCCGCGAAACCTCCGGTTGCCGCCGCCCCGCCACGGCCTCCCGCTCCGCCCAAGGAAGGGCCGGTCCCCCTGGATAATGACCTCGTCAAGCGGTACAAGGAGAAATTCGGGCCCGCGATTGTCGAAGCCTGGACCGATCGCAAGCAGGCCATCCTGGTGGTCGCGCGAGAATTGTTCGCTGAAATTGCCACTTACAGCCGCGATGAAGAGAAGTTTGACTGGCTGAGCGACCTGACCGCCGTCGATTGGCCGAAGCGCGAGAAACGGTTCGAGATCGTGTTGAACATGTACTCGTTCGAAAAGAACGAGCGGCTGCGCGTGAAAACGAACGGGGGCGCGGACGAGCGCGTGCCAAGCGTGCAAGGAATCTGGTCCACGGCGAACTGGATGGAGCGTGAAGTGTACGACATGTTCGGCGTGGTCTTTGAGGGCCATCCCGGCCTGAAGCGGATTCTGTTGCCGGACGAGTGGGAAGGCTATCCACTGCGGAAAGACTACGACATTCTCAAGCAGGATACCGCCTGGGTCCGCGAAAACCTGGGCATCGAGAGCGGGCAATAGCGAATGGCTGACGAACGCGTGCCGGTCGGAACACAGGCGGAGACTACGGTCCTCGGAGCGGATGAGATTGTCCTCAACATGGGGCCCCAGCATCCGTCGACGCATGGCGTCCTGCGCGTGAAGCTGCGCCTGGACGGCGAAAAAGTTATCGGCTCGGAATGCGTCATTGGCTATCTGCACCGCGGCGTTGAGAAAATCGCCGAGCATCGCAGCTATCAGCAATTCGCGCCGTACGTGGACCGCATGGACTACGTGGCGGCGGTTTCGAACGGGTTGGGCTATTGCGAAGCCGTCGAAAAGCTGCTGGGAGCGGAAGCGCCGCCGCGGGCGCGCGTCATTCGAACGATTCTCACCGAGTTGCAGCGGATCGCGAGCCACCTATTTTGGTTGGGAACGCATGCGCTCGACATTGGGGCGCTCACGCCGCTGTTTTATTGCTTGCGCGAGCGGGAAGAGATTCTGAAGATCTTCGAAAAATATTGCGGCGCGAGGCTTACGACGCACGCCTTTCGCATTGGCGGCCTGCAATATGAGGCCTACGACGAGCTGGAAAAAGACGTCGAGCGATTCTGCAAGCCCTTCGACAAACGCGTCGACGAATACGAATCGCTCCTCACCGAAAACCGCATCTGGGTTGGACGCACCAAGGGCATTGGCATCCTTACAGCCAAGGAAGCGATCGATTACGGCGCTTCGGGGCCCGTCCTGCGCGCGAGCGGCGTCAAATGGGACATCCGCAAAGCGATGCCGTACGCGGCGTACGATCAATACAAATTCGAGATCCCCACCGGCAAGAACGGCGATACCTACGACCGGTACATCGTGCGCCTCGAGGAAATGCGCCAGTCGCGCCTGATTTGCTTGCAGGCCATCGAAAATATTCCGGCCGGGCCGATCATGGGCAAGGTCGGCAAAGTGCTGAAGCCGCCGCCGGGCGAGGTCTACCACGCGATCGAAGCGCCCAAGGGCGAACTGGGCTACTACATCGTCAGCGACGGTACGACGCAGCCGTATCGCGTGCGCATTCGCCCGCCTTCCCTGATTAATCTGGAAGCGTTTGACAAGATGATTCGCGGGCACCTGGTGGCGGACGTCGTGGCCGTCATCGGAACGCTCGATATCGTGCTTGGAGAAGTCGATCGCTGACGCCATGATGGCCGTGCTCCATTTCGTGTTGCGATTTCTCGTGCCGCTGATCTGCGCGGTGATCATTGTGGCGGTGCTTCCGCTGATCGCCGGCTATATCGTTTTGCTCGAGCGAAAAGTGATGGCGGATATGCAGGCGCGCCTCGGACCGATGCGCGTCGGCCCGCACGGATTGCTGCAGCCTATCGCCGATGCGCTGAAACTTCTGATCAAGGAAGATATTGTCCCCGAAGAGGCGGACAAGCTCATCTTCTGGATTGCGCCGTTGATTTCGGTGACGACGGCGATGCTGGCGATGTCGGCCCTCGCCATCGGCCCGTGGTTTCAAATTGCCGATTTGAACATCGGTTTGCTGTTCATCGTGGGAATCGGCGCGCTGGGAATTTTCGGCATTGTGCTCGGCGGATGGTCGTCGAACAGCCATTATTCGCTCCTCGGGGCGTTGCGTAGCGCGGCGCAACTGGTGAGTTACGAAACCGCGGCGGGCATGGCCATCGTAGGCGCCCTGCTGCTCGCTGGAACGCTTTCCACGCGTGAAATTATCCAAGCGCAGAACGATTACGGCGTGTGGTTTTGCTTTGCCGCGCCGGTCGGATTTTTTGTATATCTGGTTGCGTCGATCGCGGAAACGAATCGCGCCCCCTTCGATTTGCCCGAAGCCGAATCGGAGCTGGTTGCCGGCTACATGACGGAATACAGCGGCTTCCGCTGGGCGCTTTATTTCCTCGCCGAATATACGAACATGGTCGTGGTGGCGTCGATTGCCACGACGCTGTTCCTGGGCGGGTGGCTGCGGCCGTTTGCGGGCACACCGGCGTTCAACTTTCTCGACTATGCGCCGTCGCTGTTCATGCTCGTTGTCGCGGGATATTGCTTTTACCGCGCTCCCAAGCAACCAGTGAAGGTGCAGCAAATGTTCATGGCGGGCGTCGCATTTTTGATGATCGCCATCGCGGTGATTTTGGCGGTGCCGCTTGTCGGACGGGTGGGCGCCGCGCTGCCCGGGCTGAAGCCGGGTTTGCACGGCGCATTTTGGTTCCTGCTGAAGGTGGGACTCTACATTTATGTGTTTATGTGGCTCCGCTTCACGTTCCCGCGGTACCGGTTTGACCAGCTGATGCGCCTCGGATGGCAATTTCTGATTCCGCTTTCGATTGTCAACGTAATGGGCATCGGCGTGGCGCTCGTGCTGCACCGCCATTGGGGGTGGAGCCACTGGACGGCGTTTCCGCTGACGACGGTAATTACGCTGGCCATCGCGGGCTGGCTCGCTTCCGTGGAAGAGAAGAAGGAAAAAGAACACGTGTTCGTGGGAGAGACGTAGGAATTGCCGGGGCGCGGGCTGGTCGCAAGGCCCGCTTGAGACACGATGCTCGATCACATTGTATTTTACTTCTTTGCGGCCCTCGCGGTGGTTTCCGCGATGCTCGTGGTGACGCGCCGTAACGTGGTGCAAAGCGCGATTTTCCTGGTCACCGCGCTTCTTGCGACTGCCGGCATCTTTTTGCAGTTGCACGCGGAGTTCTTGTTCATCGTGCAGGTGATTTTGTACGCGGGCGGCATCATGGTGCTGTTCGTCTTTGTCATCATGTTGATCAATTTGGACGTTTCGCTGCACCAGGCGCAGTTTAACCGGCAATGGTGGCTCGGATTGCTGCTGGCGCTCGTCGTCGGCGCGCAGCTGACGATTGCAATCGCGGTCGGCCGGTCCGGCTTCTCGACGAGCGGCCTTGCGCCGGCGACCGCGCTCGAACCGAGCACCCAACTGGTGGGCAAAGTCTTATTCACGGAGTATATGCTGCCGTTTGAAATCGCGTCGATCCTGCTGCTCGTCGCAATGATTGGCGCGGTGGTGATGGCGAAAAAGAGAATCTGAACAGGCGGGAAGATCGATGACTCCGATTGGCCAGTATCTGTTTCTGAGCATGATTTTGTTCACGATCGGCGTGATTGGCGTCGTGACGCGGCGCAACGTGATCATCATCCTGATGTCCATCGAACTGATGCTCAATGCAGTGAATATCAACCTTGTGGCGTTCTCGCGCCTGGTTGGTTCGGCCGAGGGCCACGCGTTTGCCATCTTTATCATTACCGATGCTGCCGCGGAGGCCGCCGTCGGCTTGGGCATTATCATCGCGTTTTTCCGGAACCGCGAAACATTGCTGGGCGACGAAATGGACTTGATGAAGTGGTAGCGAATTTGTTGGGAGCGCTCCGAGAAGGGGATTGATGCCGACGGAATATTTTCTCGCGCATATCTGGGTGATCCCGTTGTTCCCCCTCGTGGGCGCGGCGCTGATGTTGCTTGTGGGGCGGCGCCTGCCAAACGCGGCCGTGAATGTCGTGTGTGTCGGCAGCGTGTTCCTCTCGATGTGCTTTGCCTTCGGCGCAATCTGGCAACTGGTCTACCGGCCCGTCGAGCAGCGCCTCGTCAACTACAACTTGTTTGACTGGGTTCCGGCAGGCGTTATGCACACCAGTGCTGGAACGGTGATGCGGTTTAGCGTGCCGTGGGGCGTCCTGATGGACCCGCTGACGGCGGTGATGCTGGTGGTCGTCACCGGCGTTGGCTTCCTTATTCACGTGTACTCCACCGGATACATGGCGCACGAAGGCGGCTACTACCGCTTCTTCGGCTACCTGAATTTGTTCATGTTCTCGATGCTGACGCTCATCCTGGCCAACAATTTGCTTCTCCTTTTTGTCGGCTGGGAAGGCGTCGGATTATGCAGCTATCTCCTGATCGGGTTTTACTTCCTGCGGAAGTCAGCCGCGGATGCGGGCAAGAAAGCGTTTATCGCTAATCGCGTCGGCGACGCAGGTTTCATCCTGGGGCTTTTCCTGATGCTGGGGACGCTCGGCACGATTCAGTTTACCGAGCTTGGGCCGGCCATTGCGGCGGGACATTTTCAAATGGGCGACGCCACGCTGACGGCGATCGCGCTTCTGCTCTTTGTCGGCGCAACGGGGAAGTCGGCGCAGCTTCCTTTGTACGTCTGGCTGCCGGACGCCATGGAGGGCCCGACGCCGGTCAGCGCGTTGATCCACGCGGCGACGATGGTCACGGCAGGCGTGTACATGCTGGTGCGGACGAACGCGGTCTTTTCGATGGCGCCGAAGGCGCTTCTCGTGGTCGCGGTGGTGGGCTGCGTCACGTCGCTGTTTGCCGCGACGATTGGCCTCGTGCAGAACGACATCAAGAAAGTGCTTGCCTACTCGACGATTTCGCAACTCGGTTACATGTTCCTGGCCTGTGGAGTGGGTGCCTTCACGGCGGGAATTTTTCACCTGATGACGCACGCGTTTTTCAAGGCGCTGCTTTTCCTCGGATCGGGCAGCGTGATCCACGCGCTCTCCGGCGAGCAGGATATGCGCAAGATGGGCGCGCTGTGGGGCAGGATTCCGACCACGGCGAAGACATTTTTGGTCGCGTCGATCGCGATTTCGGGAATTCCGCCGCTTGCCGGCTTTTTCAGCAAAGACGCCATCCTGGGCCGCGCGTTTGAGTACAACAAGTTTCTGTGGCTGCTCGGATTCATCACTGCCGGCATGACGGCGTTTTACATGTTCCGTCTTGTGAATATGACGTTTTTCGGCTCTTCACGCGTTGATCACGAGGTCGAGCACCACATCCACGAATCGCCCGGATCCATGACCGTGCCGCTGATGATTCTTGCGCTGCTCTCGATTGTCGGCGGGTGGGTGGGTGTTCCCGCGTCGCTCGGAGGCAGCGATCGCTTCTCGAAATTCCTGGAACCCGTGATGGCAAAGCACGCGGAGGAAGGCGCTGAAGCGGCCGCTGCGCAGGCGTCGTCCGGAAGTTCCATGGAGTACATTCTGATGCTTCTTTCCGTGTTGATTGCCTGCGCGGGCATCTGGCTGGCGTACCGCTGGTACATCCAACGGCCGGAAGTGCCGGCAAAGATTGCTGCAGCGAGCCCGTTTTTGTACCGCCTGCTGTACAACAAGTACTACGTGGATGAGTTGTACGACGCGATGTTCGTAAACCGCATGAAAGATCTGGCGCTGACACTGGGCAGATTCGACGTCGGCGTGATCAACGGCATCGGTGTGGACGGCGCCGGGTGGCTTACGCGGGTGACGTCGACCATTTCGTCGTACTGGGACTCCTGGATCGTGGACGGGTTGGTGAACCTCGCCGCGCGGATCGTCTGGATTTTCAGCTTTCCGGTGCGGATGCTGCAGACGGGGCGCGTGGCGCGATATGCGCTGCTCATGCTGCTGGGCCTGTTGATTTTTCTGGGCTATTACTTGTGGACCTCGGGAATTAAGCTGTAAGACTTTCTGCGCGAAAGAAGGCGAGGCTGGCAGATGGAATTCTACAATACTCATATCCTGACGGTGGTGCTGTTCACGCCGCTGGTGGGAGCGATCCTGCTGCTGTTCGTGCCGCGCGAGAATGAGAATGCCCACCGCGTCGTCGGCAACCTGTTTGCTTTGCTCGGGCTCGTCGTTTCGTTGCCGCTGATCTGGCGCTTCAGCCTCGACCCCGCCTCGCCTCGCTACCAGTTTTACGAAACTCATGACTGGATTCCATCCATCGGCGCGCACTACACGTTGGGCCTCGATGGCATCAGCTTGCTCCTTGTGATTCTGACGACGTTGCTCGGCGCAATTTCGATCCTTTCTTCCTGGAGCGCCATCAAGACGCGGACGAAGGAGTATTACATTCTGTTTCTCCTGCTTCAGGTCGGCATGCTCGGCGTTTTCATGGCGCTCGATTTCTTCCTGTTCTACATGTTCTGGGAAGTGATGCTCGTGCCCATGTATTTCCTGATCGGGGTCTGGGGCAGCGACCGCCGGCTCTACGCCGCCATCAAATTCTTCTTGTATACGCTGGCGGGATCGGTGCTGATGCTTCTCGGGATCCTCGCGCTCTATTTCAAGGCGGGCGGCGCGACGTTCGATATTCCCACGCTTCTCGCCTCCGCGTCGCAGTTTGATTCGCGCACCCAGGTGCTGCTGTTCTGGGCGTTTTTCTTCGCGTTTGCAATCAAGGTGCCGATGTTTCCTTTCCACACGTGGCTGCCGGACGCGCACACCGAGGCGCCCACGGCGGGGTCCGTCATTTTGGCCGGCGTTCTGTTGAAAATGGGAACGTACGGATTCATCCGCTTTTCCCTGCCGCTTCTGCCGCAGGACGCGGCGGCTCGGCACCGGATCATCACGATCATGATGGTCCTTTCGGTGATCGGCATCATCTACGGCGCGCTCGTGTGCATGATGCAGAAGGACATGAAGAAACTGATCGCCTACAGCTCGGTGAGTCACCTGGGCTTCTGTACGCTCGGTATTTTCGCGCTCACCCCGCACGGGCTTTCAGGCAGCGTGATTCAGCAGATCAATCACGGCATTTCGACCGGAGCGCTCTTCTTGATTGTGGGCGTGTTGTACGAACGGAGGCACACGCGCCTTATCTCGGAGTACGGCGGGCTTTCGACGCCCATGCCCAATTTCGCCGCCGTCTACATGATCGCTTCGCTTAGCTCGCTCGGCCTGCCGCTTCTGAACGGGTTCATCGGGGAGTTCACGATACTTCGCGGCACATTTGAAGTGAGCTTCCGATACACGGCCTGGGCGGTGATCGGCATCATTCTGGGCGCCGCCTACCTGCTGTGGCTCTACCAGCGCGTCATGTTCGGCGCCGTAACGAATCCGGCAAACGAGCTCCTGCCGGACCTCAATGCGCGCGAATACGCCACCTTGCTACCGCTCGTCATTCTCGCGTTCTGGATTGGGATTTATCCGAAGCCCCTCTTCCGCGTGCTCGAGCGCCCCGTGCAGTTGATCGTCGAGCAGGCCAATCCCGGATACTACGGCGCTGGGCGCCCGGCGGCTGTAGCAACCAACGGCGCCCCCGGCTCCGAGGACGATATCGACGACCAGATTCCGGCTAGGCCCGCAGCGCAAGGAATAGGCACGCCCACTATAGATCAGGAACTCGACGACACGGTCAATCCTCGCCAGCTTGATCTGCAGGGAAATGGCGGCCGGAAGGCCGAGACTTCAGGCGCGGCGCCGGCGGCGGGCGAGAGCCATCCGTAGATGGACTCAGGCTAAACGATGAACATTCTCAACGCGTTTCGTTCATTCATGCAGGAGGGCGGGGGAGGCCTGCTTCTGCCCGAAATGATGCTCGTTCTGTTCGCCATGGGCATCCTGCTCACCGATTATCTGCTCGAGCCGCGCGACAAATATTTCAACGCCCTGATGGCCATGCTCGGCGTGATCTTCAGCGGCATTTGCCTGTGGCAATTGCGCGGCGTGGCCGAGCGCGGCGCGATCGGATTCAGCAGTTCGCTGCTGGTCGATCCGTTTTTCCTGTTCTTTGGCTGTATCTTCCTGATTGCGACGGCGGTGGTGATCGTGCTGTCGGTGCGCTACCTGCAAATCGAAGACGAAAATCACGGCGAGTATTATGCGCTCATGCTGTTTGCCACCGTCGGCATGATGTTCATGGCGTCGGGCTACGATCTGATCGTGCAATTCCTGGGCCTCGAAACGATGGCTCTCAGCTTTTACGTGCTGGCGGGATTCTTGCGGCGCGACCGCCGCTCGAACGAAGGTGCCGTAAAGTATCTCCTCCTCGGTGCGTTCAGTTCGGCGATTCTGGCTTACGGATTCTCGATCCTGTACGGAATCGGCGCCTCGGCAAACCTCAGCGCCCTGGGCCAATCGCTCCCTCCCAGGACCAACCTGGATGTGATTGCGGTCGCGGTCGAGTCCCGCGGCCATACCGACTTGTTCGTGATCCTGGCGCTCGCTACGGTGGCCGCCGGGCTTTTTTTCAAGGTGGCAGCCGTCCCATTCCACCAGTGGGCTCCGGACGTGTATGAGGGCGCTCCTACGCCCATTACAGCGTATATCAGCGTGGCATCCAAGACCGCAAGCTTCGCGCTCCTGCTCCGCCTGCTGCTTACGGTCTTCTGGCCCGTTCGAATCGATTGGGTGATGCTGCTGGCGGGCGTGGCAATCGCTTCGCTCACAATCGGAAATTTTGCTGCCATCACGCAGACGAACATTAAGCGGCTGCTGGCCTACTCCTCGATTTCGCACGTGGGGTACATTCTGCTCGGAATCGTGGCCGCTGCGTCGAGCGCGCAGGGTTTTCTCACCGGCATGAAGGGCGTGGCGTTTTATCTCTTCGTCTATGCGTTCATGACCATCGGCGCGTTCGCCGTGGTTATCGTGCTGCAACGGCAGGGAATCATCAGCGACGAATTGGACGATTTGAACGGCCTGTACCGGCGCAGCCCGGCTTCGGCCGTGGTGCTGCTGATCTTTATGCTTTCGCTCGCTGGGATCCCTCCACTCGCCGGATTTGTGGGCAAATATTTCATTTTGCAGGCGCTCATCGAAACCGGGCACAATCGCTTGGCGCTCTTTGGCGCGCTTTACATCGTTCCTGCGCTCTATTACTACTTCCGGATTGTGATGCACGCCTGGCTGTACGAGCCGGGCAACGCGCCGTCGCCGATCATGACCATTGGGCAAAAGCTTTCCTTCGGCGTGCTGTGCTTCGTGACGATTGCCGCCGGCATTTATCCCGAGCCGTTCGTGCGCTTGGCGACGTATTCGCTTTTCTTCCCGACGGGATTCAGTGGCCACTGAGGACCCAAGCTCGTCTCCCACTCCATCGCCGCGAAAACGGCCCGGGGAAGGCGCCCGGCAACTTGCGGACATTCTGGAGCTTCCGGTCCTTCTGGTTGCCTGTGTAGCCATTGGCGGGGGACTTGGATATTATCTCGATGAGCGATTCCGTACCTCGCCGGTATTTACGCTGATTCTTGGCGTCGTGGGCTTTGCCGCGGGGATCGTGCAACTTGTAAGGCGCCTGTCAAAGGACACTCACACCGATGGCGGAACCTGAATCTTTCTATCTGTCGGCGGAGAGACGCGTGGAGTGGCTGACGCTCGGGCTCGGCCTCGCCGCGGCGCTGGCCGCTCACGTGCGCTATGGGTGGCAATTCGGGGCGGGCGTGGCGCTCGGGGCGGCGCTCACGTGGATAAATTTTCGCTGGCTGAAACAGGGGGTGGCCGGCCTGATCAGAGTCTCAACCGCCCAGACGGGCGCCGAGCGCCCGCGAGTGCCTCGGGGCGTATACGTTAAGTTCTTTGGACGCTTCGCTTTGTTGCTCCTGGCCGTCTATGTTATTCTTTCGCGATCTTGGTTGCCCATGCCGGCGGTGATCGGCGGACTTTTTGCGGCTGTCGCGGCCGTTATGCTCGAAATGGTGTGGGAACTGGTGCACGGCAGGCACGGAACCGAAAGGCATTCTTAGAGCCGGTTTGCGGAAGGCTCAATCCTGGAGTCAACTGGACAAATGGAAGAGCAAGTCTTGGGTGTCACAAAGTTGGTCAATACGATGCTCGGCAAACCAGCTTTGGCATTGCTCGCTGCGCTGCACATTCATCCCGAAAATCCCGCCTATCCGATCCCGAACCACATCGCCATGGAACTTGTGGTCTTTCTGATTGCGATTGTCTTTTTCGTGTGGCTCAAGGGCCGGCTGTCGGTCGACAATCCGGGCGGCACGCAACAATGCATGGAAATGCTGCTCACGAACCCAATGGGCGTTGGCGCGCGGGATTTGCTCGAGGATACGGCCGGCCACTCCGCTTTGAAGTATCTTCCCATGGTCGGCAGCATCGGTCTGTTCGTGCTGATGAGCAATTTGATCAGCCTCGTGCCCGGATTTTCTTCACCGACGGCGGAGAAGACGGTTCCCCTCGGGTGCGCGATCGTCGTTTTTCTGTATTACAACTGGGCGGGCGTGCTGCATCACGGTCCGACGGGATACGGAAAGCAGTTTCTGGGACCGGTGCTCGCGATGTCGCCCATCATGGCGGTTGTCGAGGTGTTCAGCCATCTCGCCAGAATGCTTTCGCTGACGGTCCGGTTATGGGTCAACATGCTCGTCAGCGAGCTGCTGTACGTGACGTTTCTCGGCCTAACGCTGTCTCTATTCCTGTATGTCGGCAAACTCAACGGGCTGGGCTACGCGCTGGCGCCCATTCCATTACTCGCGCCGTGCGTGTTCATTCTGTTGCACATCTTTGTGGGATTCGTGCAGGCGTTTGTTTTTACTTTGCTGCCGATCATTTATGTCGGCGGGGCAGTCGCGGAAGAGCATTAGTTCCGGCTTCATTGGGCATGATCCGCTGTCTCGCGTGAGCCCGGCTGCACGAGGATGTCCGGGAACCACCTCCGAGCGGCTAATTCTTAACGAAGGAGAAACACGATGAAGAGGTTTTCACTGATTTTGTTTGCGCTGTTCGCAGTGGCTTTTCTGGCTCCCGCTGCGTTCGCGCAGGGCGACCAGGCGGCAGCCGCAGCCTCGGCCACAAACTGGGTGGCCATTACTTCGGGCTTCGCCATGGCAATTGCCTCGGCGGCTTGCGGAATCGCGCAAGCTCGCGCGACGTCTTCCGCCTGCGAAGGCCTAGCTCGCAACCCGGGCGCGGCAGCTCCGATCCGGTTCGCACTTCTCCTCGCGCTCGTCCTGATCGAGTCGATGGCGCTGTACACATTCGCCATCATCTTTGCCAAGGTCAAGTAAGCGATTTCGTTTTTTACTCTTCTGCGGCACGCTTCCGAACCCACGGAAGCGTGCCGTTTTGTTTTGGGTAGGACAGGCTTTAGCCTATCAGGTTTGTTGTGGGATGAATGGGAAAGAGACAGGCCGAAGCCTGGCCTACAAAATTTACCGGATATTCAGCGCGGCCTTCGCGGCGAAATCGATGATGCGGGCGGGGAACAGGCCGGCAAAGACGGTGCCGGCCGCGGCAATCCACAGCACGGCGGCAAGCGTCCAGGGAACGGGGGCGCCGGCCGTTTCCTCGGCCGGCTCGCGCATGTACATCGCAACCATGACGCGCAGGTAGTAATACGCGCCGATCACGCTGTTGATGGCCAAGAGAATCGCAAGCCAGATCAGGTTGGATTCCAGAGCCGCGTTGAAAACGTAGAACTTGCCGAGAAAGCCCGCCGTGACCGGCAGTCCCAGCAGCGACAGCAGGAACAGCGATAGGCAAGCCGCCATCACGGGCTGGCGCCGTGCGAGCCCGACGTAGTCGTCAATGTCGACATGCCGTTCTTCCGGACCGGCGAGTTGGGCGACGATCAGGAACGCACCCAATTTCACGAGCGCGTAGCTCACAAGGTAGAAAAGTGCCGCGGCAATTCCCGCTTCGGGATGCTCGGTGGCCGCCGCGGCCGCAAGTGCGACAAGAATGTATCCCGCGTGCGCGATCGAGCTATAGGCGAGCATTCGCTTTACGCTCGTCTGCACGAGCGCCGCCAGATTCCCGGCGAACATGCTGAGCACGGCCGCCACCCAAAGCCCCCAGAACCAAATCGGCGCAGCGGCATCCACGCTCGCAAGAATGCGCAGCGCAAGGGCAAACGCGGCTGCCTTGGGACCTGTCGAAAGCAACGCGGTCACCGGCGCGGGCGCGCCCTCGTACACATCGGGCGTCCAAAGCTGGAAAGGAGCCGCCGCAACCTTAAAGCCCAGTCCGACAAAAATGAATCCAAGGCCGATTTTTAGGAGCGCCGGGGCGGAATCGTTCGCAAGCGGCACCATCTTGTCGAGATGCGTCGATCCCGTGGCGCCGAACGACAATGCGATTCCGTACAGGAAGAAAGCCGTGGCGAACGAGCCCAAAAGGAAATATTTCATCGCTGCTTCGTTTGAGCGCGGAGCGTCACGCCGGTAGCTCGCCAAAATATAGGAAGCGATGGAGCTCATTTCGAGGCCGATAAACGCGGTCAACAGTTCGTTGGCGGCGGCCATCACGCCCATGCCGGCCGTCGCCAACAGAATGAGAGCGCAAAATTCAGCGGGATCCAGATTGTCGCGCTGGAGGTAATTCAGCGAGCCGAGAATTACGAGAAACGCCGCTCCACAAACAATCCAGTGGACAAACAGGCTAAACGAATCCGCGCGAAAGAGGCCCGAATAGACGAGGCCCGAATGGGTGGCGGGATACCAGGTAGCAACCAGAGCCAGCGCGGCGCCGAAAAGCGAAACTGCTCCAAGCATGCCGTGGCGCGCCCTCGGCACCACCGGCGCGAGAAACATGACCAGCATCCCGAATCCACAGAGGACAATTTCGGGCGCGATCCCGTACAAGTCTTGCAGGGGAGGAAACATTTATTTGAATTTCACCAAAGCTGCCACTTTGCGAGAGGCGGCGCCTACGTGGTGCACAAAGACCACCAAGCCGCGAGCCTCTTCCACTCCGGCCGTTTCCTCGTTCCGCATGCCGCGAGCGTTGTACGCTTGCGCCGGCCGCTGCATGAGCCGCAAAACATTCTGCGTCGAGGCTTCGGTCCGCCGGGTAAAGAACGGCGAGCCGACGCCCATCCACAGCATGATAGCGGCCATCACGAACAGCATTCCGCGTTCGCGGGCGCTCGCGTCCGGCAGGGCACGATTCTGATCCCGGGTCACGCCGCCAAAAAAGACGCGCTGGTAGGACCACAGCAGGTACACGGCCGAAAAAATCACGCCGAGCGCAGCCCAAGACGCCCAGGCGGCATGCTTCTCAAACGTTCCGGCAAGAATCAGGAACTCTCCGACGAACCCGTTCAGCATCGGCAAGCCAGCCGACGCAAGGCAGGAGAACAAATAGAGCGCCGCGAGAGCAGGCATGGGAGTCGCGAGGCCGCCAAATTCCTTGATGAGATGCGTATGACGCCGGTCATAAAGCATTCCCACGCAAAGGAAAAGTGCGCCGGTCGAAATCCCGTGATTCAGCATTTGATAGACCGCGCCCTGGATTGAGATGGCGTGGAGTGCAAAAATCCCAAGCACAACGAATCCGAGGTGGCTGACCGACGAGTAGGCAACCAAGCGCTTCAGGTCCACCTGCACCATAGCTACCAGCGCTCCGTACACGATTCCGATGATGGCCAGGACGGCGATAGCGGGCGCAAAGCGGCGCGCGGCCTCCGGAAACATCGGCACGCAAAAACGTAGCATGCCATAGGTCCCCATCTTCAGCAGAACGCCCGCCAGCATCACCGAGCCCGCCGTGGGCGCCTCCGTGTGCGCGTCCGGAAGCCAGGTGTGCAGCGGGAAAAGAGGTACCTTGATGGCAAAGGCGAGAAAAAAAGCCCCGAAGAGCAGGATCTCGGTGCGCAGTGGCATCGTCACCGTGCCGTTTGAAAGCAGCGATTGAACCTGGGAGATGTCGAACGTCGGATACCCGGCGACGGCGGTGATCCGGTACAGCCACAGGATCGCCACGAGCATCAGAATCGAGCCAAACATCGTGTACAGGACGAATTTCAGCGCCGCGTAAATCCGCCGTCCGTGGCCCCAGATTCCGATCAGGAAATACATGGGAATCAGCATCACTTCCCAGAACAGAAAGAAGAGGAAGAAATCGAGCGAAACAAAGACGCCGATGACTCCCGTTTCGAGCACCAGCAACGAAATGAAAAAACCTTTTACGCGCTGGTCGATCGATTTCCACGACGAAAGAATGGAAATCGGCGTCAGGAGCGTCGTGAGCAAAATGAGAAACAGGCTGAGCCCGTCAATGCCCAGATGGTAGTGAATCGGCGGCTGCGGGATCCAGGCGTGAAGCTCCTCCCACTGATAACCGGCTGCGCGCGTATCAAAGCCGCGGAGAAGCAACAAAGACAGGGCAAATTCGACCGTCGCCGTGACGAGCGCGAGGCGGCGAATCCACACATGATCGTCCGCGCGCAGCAGCAAAAGCGCCAGCGTCCCCGCGACGGGCAAAAACGTCAGAACCGTGAGCAGATATGTTTGTTGCACTTCAGTCTACCATCCAGAGCAGCAGGGACGTGAGAACCACCACGCCCAGCACAATCCACGTGGCGTAGCTGCGAATGTTTCCGCTATTTGCGCGGCGCAAACGGTCGCCGGATTCGCGGGAAACGAGCGCGACGCCGTTCACCGCGCCGTCGATCGCTCCCTCATCGACCGCATGCCACAAAACCTTGTCAGAGATCCAGACCAAAGGCCGAACAATGACAGCGGCATAGAGCTCATCGATAAAATACTTTCCCGAAAGAACCCTGTACGGAGCGGAAAGCGAAGCCGCGAGCTTTTTGGGCGTCTCGGGATTCTTGATGTAGAGCCACCAGGCAAGCAAAAAGCCGAGCAGTCCCGCAATTAGCGGGGCGCCGAGCAGGGTACGAAACAGTTCGGTTCCCCCGCCCGAGGATTCCGCGGCGGCGGTGGCCGGCTCCGCGCCAGTCGCCAGCACGGGCGCGAGAAACTGCTCGAAGTGGTTCACGCCGCCCATCAGTTGCGGCGCGGCCATCCATCCGCCGCACACCGAAAGAATTGCAAGAACGATAAGAGGCGCCGTCATCTTCGTCGGAGACTCGTGCGCGTGCACGTGATGTTCGTCGTAGCGCTCCGTGCCGAAGAACGTGAGGAAGAGCAGGCGGAACATGTAAAACGCCGTAAGCCCCGCCGTCAGCACACCGATCGCCCACAGCACCGGGGCCACGCGCCGGGCTTCATTCAAGATTTCATCCTTGCTGAAAAATCCGGAAAAACCCGGCGTACCGGCGATCGCGAGCGTGGCCATGAACATTGTCCAGAATGTGATGGGGATTTTCTTTCGCAAGCCGCCCATCTTGCGCATGTCCTGTTCGCCGCCCATCGCGTGAATCACGCTGCCCGCAGCCAGGAAAAGAAGGCCCTTGAAGAACGCATGCGTCATCAAATGAAAAATGCCGGCGCCAAACGCGCCGACGCCGCACGCCAGAAACATGTACCCGAGCTGCGAAACGGTCGAGTACGCGAGCACTTTCTTGATGTCGGTCTGGACGAGGCCGATCGTCGCCGCAAACAGCGCCGTCATGCAGCCAATGACACCGACGAGTTCCATGGCCACGGGCGCGTTCAGGAAAATCGCGTGCGAGCGCACCACCATGTAGACGCCCGCGGTCACCATCGTCGCAGCGTGGATCAAGGCGCTCACCGGCGTCGGGCCTTCCATCGCGTCTGGCAGCCAGACATAGAGGGGAAGCTGCGCGGATTTTCCCGTTGCGCCGACGAAAAGCAAAAGCGCAATCGCGGTGAGCGTGCCGATGTGCCCGGCGGGATCGGAAGCCATGGCAGCGGCACGCGGCAGCACCGTCGAGAAATCCACCGAACCGAACGTGCGGAACATCAACAGAATCCCGAGAATAAAACCGAAATCGCCCACACGGTTAACCCAAAACGCCTTGTTACCCGCGTTCGTGGCGGATTGTTTCAGGTAGAAGAACCCAATCAACAGGTAACTGCACAGCCCCACGCCTTCCCAGCCGACAAACATCAGCAGGTAATTCGCGGCGAGCACCAACACGAGCATGAAAAACATAAACAAATTCAGATACGCGAAGAAGCGGCGGTAGCCCGGATCGTCGTGCATATAGCCGGTTGAGTAGATGTGGATCAGCCAGCCGACGCCCGTCACCACGAGTAGCATGACCACTGTCAGCTGATCCGCCTGCAGTGCGAAGTCCGCCTGGAATCCACCGGCGGAAATCCACGTGAAATAGGTTTTGATCCACGGAATTTCGCCGGGAGAAAGGGCGAGAAATTCGCGCACGGCTTCGAGCGCCGCGAGGAACGCCAGCGTCGTCGAGGAAAGCGCTACGGCGGTGATTGCGTTCTTCGGCCAGCGGCCGCCAAAAATTCCGTTAACCGCCGCGCCCAGGAGCGGCAACAGCGGAATGATCCAAAGATGATCGAGGATCGGCATCAGTCTTTGAGCGAATCCACGCGTTCTACGTTGAGCGTTCCCCGGTTGCGGTGAATGAGGATGATAATCGCCATGCCGACGGCGGCTTCAGCGGCGGCCACGACGATCACGAAAAAAACGAATACCTGCCCCTGGAGTTGCCCGAGCAAGCGGCTAAAGGAAATAAACGCGAGATTCACGGCATTGAGCATCAGCTCAATCGACATGAAAATGGTCAGGATGTTGCGCTTGAAAATGAACGCCACTACACCCAATCCAAACAGGATGGCGCTGAGCACCAAAAAATACGAAGTCGGAACCACATCTCCCCCAAAACGCCCAGAACATTTCGAGCCGAGAATCCTCGGCCCTATTCGGACCCTTCCGGACGCGCCAGGACCAGGGCGCCCAACAAGGCGATCAATATCAGAAACGATGTCAGTTCAAACGGAAACACGTACTCGCGGAACAACAGCGACGACAGGTCGCGCGTAGACACCATCTGCGTCGGCGGCGAGCTCAAATGCGCGGTCGCCCGCCCGATCCAATAGGCGACTTCCACAAGAAAGACAATCCCCAACGGCACACCCACAAAACGCGCCGCACGGCTCACATTCGTGCGTTCTTCTTCCCCCGCATTGAGCAGCATGATCACAAAAATAAAAAGCACCATGATCGCGCCGGCATACACGATGATTTGCACGGCCGCGACAAACTCCGCGCCTTGCAGCAGATACAAGCCCGCGAGCGCGACCATGACAACAATCAGCGACAGCGCGCTGTGAATCGGGTGCCGCTGCAGGATCAGGCTGACGGCTCCCGCCACGGCCACCGCCGCCAGCACCAAAAACACCGCAATTTGCGGTGTCAACATGGCATTCCTCGCTGCGTCTCCTCGGCCGGAAGGCTCATTTCTCAGTCAACACAATCAACAGGCTTGTTACCAGCACGTTTACGATCGAAAGTGGAAGTAGCACCTTCCAACCAAAATTCATCAATTGGTCGTACCGGAACCGCGGAAGCGTGCCGCGCACCCAGACGTAAATAAACAGGAATATCCCAATCTTCAACAGAAACCAGAACGGGCCTTGCACGAACTCGATCACTCCGGGCCTGCTGCAAAGGAATCCAAGCCCGCATAAAACGAAGCCCAGCACGGGTAAAACGACCCGCCCAAACACGGTGATGTAGCGCACGCCGTGAATAATCAAGGCGAGCCCAGCCAACCCAAAAGCCGCCGCGGGAATGTAGTGCGTCCAGGCGAAAAACGGCGTCTGCCGGAACGGAGAGAGCCATCCGCCGAAGAATAAAATCGTCGCGAGGCACGACACCGTAATCATGCTGGCGTATTCGGCCATGAAAAACATCGCGAATTTGAAGCTCGCGTATTCGGTGTGAAAGCCGGCGACGAGTTCCGACTCGGCTTCGGCGAGGTCAAACGGCGCACGATTTGTCTCCGCGACGGCGGCAGTCAAGAACAAAAGAAAACCGAGAATCTGCGGAAACGGCGCGCCGACGAGATTCCAGCGCGGGACAACGGTCCAATAAAATCCTTGCTGCGACGTGACGATTTCGCTCAAGTTGAACGTGCCCGCCATCAGGATCACCCCGACGACGGACATCGTCAGCGCCAGTTCGTAGCTGACCATCTGCGCCGAGCTGCGAAGCCCTCCGAGCAGCGGATACTTGCTGTTGGACGACCATCCGGCCAGCGCCACTCCGTAGACGCCCATCGAAGTGATCGCGAACAGAATCAGCAAGCCGATATTCAGATTCGTGATTCCCAGCGGCGTCGGCTGGCCAAAAACAGTCAATTGCTTTGGACCGAAGGGAATTACGGCAATCGACGTGATGGCGAGCGACAGCGCCAAAAACGGCGCGAGGAAATACGCGAACTTGTCCGCCGCAGCCGGCGTCACGTCCTCCTTGAACAGAAACTTCACGCCATCTGCCAGCGGCTGCAGCAGGCCGTGCGGGCCCACGCGGTACGGTCCCCAGCGTGCCTGAATATGCGCCACGACTTTGCGCTCGAACCAGGTAAGGTATGCGAGCGCCGTCAGTAGAACGAACAGCAGAATCACGATCTTCGGCAACGAGACCACGAGAAGCGGATGCCGAGCGGCAAATTCGTTCACGGGCGCGCCTCCACTTCCTCTTCGGCCGCCGCTTCCTGGAGCGAACGAATCGACGTGCAGTAGCGCCCCAGGCTTCCGCTCGTGAACAGCGTGTCCCCGGAGGAGAAAATCGCGCCCGCAGGAATATCAAATTTTGCTTTGCCATTGGCGGCGGAAACGGGTCTCGTGCGTTCGGATTCTCCCAGGAGCAACGTAGCGGTTGAAATCTTATAGCCGGGGACCGCCTCTCGAATCTCGTTAAAGGCAACATCCGGCGTGCGCAGCGGAACCGCAGGCCCAAGTCCGTGTTGTGCGAGTTGGAAGGAAAGAAAGCGCAGAATATCGAAGTCCGAGCGCGTGCCCATGACGTCCGCGCCCTTGCGCACCAGCTGCACTTCGCCCGCGGTATTCGTCATGGTGCCATTTTTTTCATAGGCAGAGGCGGCTGGAAGAACGATATCCGCGAGCTGCGCGGTCTCTGAAAGGAACAGGTCCTGCACGATGAGGAGGTCGAGTTTTCCGAGACGGCCCTTTGCGGAAATGCCGAATGTCTTTATGGGATTTGCGCCGACGACGTAGAGGGCGCGGAGCTTGCCACTGGCCGCGCCGTCGAGCATCCCGCGCGTATCAAGGCCGGGCCTTTCCGGGACGTTTGCGTCCCAAAGCGCGCCGAGTTTCTCACGCGCTTTGGCGTCCGTGACAGGGACATAGCCGGGGAGCATGGTTGGGAGCAGTCCCATATCAGCCGCGCCGCGTGAATTTGCATAGTCGCCGAGCGCCATGTAGCGCGTTTTGCCCGGCAAGGAGGAGCCGAACTTCACGAGGTCTCGAATGGCAGGACCAGTAAGCTCCGCGCCAAAAACGACGACGACGTTGTTTTCCTTTCCAAGTGCCTCCTTCAGCGCGGCCAGCTTCCCGGTCACGCCAGGTTCGAGAGACGATTCTGCCGTCGCGAGCCAATGCACGGCGGACGATTCACCGCCGGCGGGCACCTCCGCGGACACCATCGCTTTTCGGAGGAGCTTGATCGCTTTCGAGTGGATCACATAGAGACGCGCGCCACGGTGCCGAATGGCGCTGCGAATCTGCCAGGCAACAAGCGGGCTCTGCTCGGTCGGATCGTGGCCGACGAGCATCACTGCATCCGCTTCGTATAGCTCAGCCATCGTGGCGCCACCGTCGGCGGCTCGCGCGCCAAGCGCGGCGACAAGGCTCGCATAGTCCGCGGTGCGGTGATGGTCGATGTTGTTCGTGCCGACGGACGCCCGCGCGACGCGCTGCAGCAGGTAGTTTTCCTCGTTCGTCGTGCGGTTCGAACCGATGAAGCCAATCGAGTCCGCTCCGTTGGCCTTATGCACCTCTGCGAGCCGGCGCGAAACCTCGGCGAGAGCGTCTTCCCAACTCGAAGGCACGAGCTTGCCGTCGCGACGGACCAGCGGTAGCTTCAGGCGCTCGGGGTGTCGGGTGAAATCAAAGCCGAATCGGCCCTTCACGCACAGAAAATCCTTGTTGAAACCGGAGAGATCGCGATTATTAGCGCGAATAATCTCGTTGTTTCGAACGCCGAGCGTCGTCTTGCAGCCGTTTGAGCAGTGCGTGCAAACGGTGGAGACGTACGTCATTTCCCACGGACGTGTCTTATAGCGGTACGCGCCGCTCGTCAGCGCGCCCACGGGGCATATATCGATGCACATCCCGCACTCTTCGCACTCGAGATGGTCTTCGCCATTCGGGATGATCACGGACTGCGAGCCACGCTGGCCGACGCCGAGCGCCTTCACATCCATGCCCTCGTCGCACACACGCACACAGCGGAAACACAGAATGCATCGTGGCGCGTCGTAATAGACCGCTCCGGACCATTTCTGCTCGGGCCGGTGACGTTTTTCCTCGGAGAAGCGGCTACGGTCCGCGCCGTAGCTGAACACCATGTCCTGCAATTCGCATTCGCCGCCCTTGTCGCACACAGGACAATCGAGCGGATGATTCGCCAATAGGAATTCGAGCATGCCCTTGCGGGCCTCGTGCACCTGCGGCGTGTTCGTGCGAACGACCATGCCCGGCATGGCAACGAGAGTGCATGCGGTTTGAAGTTTGGGGGCTTTTTCGACTTCCACCAGGCACATCCTGCACGCCGCCTGCAAGGACAGGCCGGGGAAGTAGCAGAAAGAGGGCACTTCAATGCCCATTCGCCGCGCAGCTTCGATAACCAGCGTCCCGGGAGGAACCGTCACTTCGCGGTCGTCAATCTTCAGCGTGATCTCTCTTGCATCGGCCATGATGTTCCCGAATCCTCAGCGAACCGCCGCGAGAACGTCCGCCGGTCTGTATGGACATTTTCCGGACAGATGCTCTTCAAACTCGTGCCGCCATTTCTTGACGATGCTGATGGTCGGCATGGCCGCCGCGTCGCCCAGCGGGCAAAATGTTCTCCCCAACATATTTTTCGCCAGATCCCCAACGAGAGGAATGTCTTCCGGGCGTCCGGCGCCGGAATGGAATCGGTCCAGCATTTTCCGCAGCCAGCCCGTGCCCTCACGGCAGGGAATACACCAGCCACAGGATTCGTGGGCGTAGAAATGCATAATGCGCCGGGCGAGATCGACCATGCAGGTATCCTCGTCGATCACGATGAGCCCGCCCGAGCCTAGCATCGAGCCCGCCTTGGCCACGGAGTCATAGTCCATGTTGACGTCGACTTCCTCGGCGGTCAGCAGCGGGCACGAGCTTCCGCCCGGAATAATGGCCTTGAGCCTTCTTCCGTTGAGCATTCCGCCGGCGACATCCTCGATCATGCGCCGCAACGAAAAACCCATCGGCAACTCGTAAATGCCGGGCTTGTTCACGTGCCCCGATATGCAGAACAGGCGCGTGCCGCCGTTTTTCGGTGAACCAAGTCCCGAGTACCATTCGCCCCCGCGCCGCAGAATCTCCGGGACGGACGACAGCGTCTCGACGTTGTTGATGACCGTGGGCGAACCGTACAGCCCGACGACGGCGGGAAACGGAGGGCGGATGCGCGGATAGCCGCGCTTGCCTTCGAGCGACTCCATGAGCGCAGATTCCTCGCCGCATTCGTACGCGCCCGCTCCGGTATGCGTCGTGATGTCAAAATCAAAGCCGCTGCCGAGAATGTTTTTGCCCAGGTATCCGGCCTTGTATGCCTCCGCGACGGCAGTGTCCACAATGTCCAGGACGTAGCGATATTCGCCGCGAATGTAGATGTATCCGTGATGCGAGCCGACCGCGCGCCCCGCGATGACCACGCCTTCGATCAACTGATGCGGCATCATTTCCATCAACGGCCGATCCTTGCAAGTGCCAGGCTCGCTTTCGTCGGCGTTGCACAGAATATATTTGGGCTTGGCCGATTCCTTGGGCACGAAGCTCCACTTCATTCCGGTCGGGAAGCCGGCCCCGCCGCGCCCGCGCAAATTTGACTTTTTCACTTCTTCGATGACCTGCTCGGGCGTCAATTCTCTTAGGGCGCGCTCCATGCCTTTATAGCCGTCATGCGCGACATAGACGTCCAACTTGTGTGAATTCTTAACGCCAAAGAGCCGGCTGATGACGGGCACTTCGGCGGGATGGCGCTCCTTGACCGAGCCCGAAATCGGCGTCGAAGTTTGCGGCGTCCGGCCGGCTTCGAGCGCTTCAAAGATTTGCGTGGCGCGCTCGGTCGTCAGATTTTCGTAGAAATCGTAGTTCACCTGCATCGCCGGAGCGCCTGTGCAAGCGCCGAGACACTCCACCTCCTCCAGCGAAAAGACGCCGTCCGCCGTGGTTTCCTTGTGGCCAATCTCGAGCTTTTTCTGGACAAATTCGTAGAGCTTATCCCCGCCGCGAAGTTTGCACGATACGTTTGTGCAGACCTGAACGTGATATTTTCCGGCGCGCTGCCGGCGCAACATCGAGTAGTACGCCATCGTTTCGGTGACTTGGAGCGCGTTAAGGCCGAGCCGGGCAGCGATTTCGTCAATCATTTCATCGCTGACGTACCCGAACTGGTCCTGCGCATAGAGCAGCATCGGAATGAGCGCGGAGCGCTTCACCGGATAACGGTTTTCGAGCGTCTGGAATTTCGCTTCCAGTTGCGGAGGCAGATTCATCAGCGGTCAATCTCTCCGAGAACGATATCCAGCGTGCCGATGCACGCAATCACGTCGGCCACAAGCCGGCCTTCGACCATTCTTTGCAAAGCCTGCAGATTCACGAACGAAGGCGCGCGCATGTGCATGCGATAGGGCTTTGGCGACCCGTCACTGGCAAGGAAGCAGCCCAGTTCGCCGCGCGGCGATTCGATGCGCTGGTACACTTCACCGGGCGGAGGCGCAAACCCTTCCGTAAAAATCTTGAAGTGGTAAATCAGCGCTTCCATTTCCGTCTTCATCTTTTCGCGCTGCGGTGGAACAATGCCAGGCGCGTCGGCCTTGATGGGCCCCTCGGAAGGAACCTTTTCGAGGGCCTGGGCGACAATCTTCAGGCTCTCGCGCATCTCCGCGACGCGGCACAGGTAGCGCGCATAGCAATCGGCCTCGTTGCGCACAGGCACTTGAAAATCAAATTCGTCATAGCTCGAGTAAGGAAAATATTTCCGCACGTCGTAATCGACGCCCGCGGCGCGCAAGGCGGGCCCTGAAACGCCGAGTGCGATCGCGTCTTCGGCTCTGAGCACGCCAACACCTTGCGTGCGCGCAAGCCAAATGCGGTTCTTCGTCAGCAACTCCTCGTACTCGTCAAACCGCGAGGGGAACGTCCGCAAAATCGTTTGGACGCGGTCCGTCCAACCCGCGGGCGGCTCGAGCGCGATGCCGCCGATGCGAAAATAACTGGTCATCATGCGTTGGCCACTGACCAGCTCGAAAATCTTGAGCAGTTCCTCCCGCTCGCGGAAACAATACAAGAATACCGACATCGCGCCCAGGTCGATTGCGTGGGTCCCCAGCCAGACGAGATGCGAGCCGATGCGTGTCAGCTCGGTCAGCAGGACGCGAATGTATTGTGCGCGTTTGGGCACTTCCAGGCCGAGCAGCTTCTCAACCGCCAAGCAATACGCCAGATTGTTCGACAGGGGGGCGAGGTAATCCATCCGGTCCGTAATCGTGATGGTCTGCGAATAGGTGAGAGCCTCGGCGGTCTTTTCGATTCCCGTGTGCAGGTATCCGATGTCAACGTCCGCTTTGACGACGGTCTCGCCGTCCAACTCGAGAAGCACGCGCAGCACCCCGTGCGTCGACGGGTGCTGGGGTCCCATGTTAAGGACCATGGTTTCTGCAGGGCCGGTGGCAGTTTGAACGATGGTCATGGTGCGATTTTGCGTGACTCCGAATTAGAAATCAGCGAGGGCCCTCCACTGGATAGTCCTTGCGGAGCGGATAGCCTTCCCAATCGTCCGGCAACAGCATGCGGCGCAGGTTGGGATGGCCTTCAAATCGAATGCCGAAAAGATCGAAGATCTCGCGCTCGTGCCAATTTGCAGTAGGCCAAACAGGAACAACCGAATCGATAACCGGGTCCGCGCCCTGCAAGCGCACACGGAGGCGAAGCGGCTCGCGCCGCGACAGCGAAAGCAAGTGATAGTTCAGTTCGAAACGCGGCTCGATGGGAAAGCGGTCGAGACCCGTCACATCGGAGAGGTAGGTAAAGGCCAGACCGGGATCCGTGGCCAGAAATTCGGCGAGCGGCTTCAAGTGTTCCCGCGCAACGGCCACGGTCAGCTCACCATGCGACGAAGTTAATTCCGCAATGACGGCGGGCTGCCACGAGCGGATTCTCGCGACAGTCGGGCTTTCCGCAAGGTCAGGGATGTCCGTCACGAAGCGCGGTCCCGGCGCATGGCTGGGCGGTTCCAGTCGAGCGCCCCTTTCTTCCGGAGGTAGAAATAGCCCACCAGGAGGATCCCAACGTAGAGAAGCATTTCCACGAAGCCGAACCACCGCAACTGTCTGAAGATGTACGCCCATGGGTACAGGAAGATGGCTTCCACATCGAACAAGATAAATACGATCGCCACAAGATAATACTTCACGGAAAACGGCTCGCGAGCGTCTCCCGTTGGCGTGATGCCACACTCATACGCTTGCGATTTAACCCTGGATGGGCGTCTCCATCCCACGACGGACGAAAGCAACAGCAGAATGCCGGAAAGCGCCATCGCCAAGATGAGGTGTAAAAGTAGAGGCGCGTAGCTTTGGAGATCGTTTCCCGTCATCGGAGCACAAGCTATAATAACGGCGAAGAGTCGAGCGGTCAAATGAACCAAAGAAAATATATCGGTATTTTTTCTGTTTCGGTTAAGGGACGAACCAGTTGCGGGTAACGTTTGTGAAGGAAAGGCGTTCCATGAACTTTGGCTTCAACTCGAACGTTCGCGTCGGAAGCACCACCTACCACGTTCAAACAGAAGATCGCGGCCCTTCGCGTCCTTTTCTGGACACGGTCGTATACTTGTCGGGGCGAGTCGTTTACAAGCGCAGCACCGGTTACGAGGAATTTGCCAAGGGCATGGAAGCTGCGGCTTTGTCGGACGAGGTGCGCGAACGCCTTTCGCAACAACATCGCCAAGTAATTGCCGATTTGGAGGCCGGAACCCTCCCGGCGAGTTCCGACGCTGGAGCTCCCCTTCCGGCCACTGCCGGCGAGTTGCCTGACACCCTCGATTTGCGCCTCACGAACCCCGGAAGCTGGTTCGCGGCGGGAACTGTAACGCTCAAAATCGAGCTGCGGGAAGGGAAGTCGAAACAAGGCTTGCCGGACGCCGACATTCAGGCATTTCTGGAAATTGGAAAACAGCGCATCCCATGCGCCGAGGGAAGCACTGATGCGCTTGGCAGCGCGACGCTCCAGTTTCCCATCCCGCCGGATACGGCCGACGGCGCGTCACTCGTGGTTCGCGCGACGGACGGCGCACGCTACGGTGAATTGCGATTCCGGCTAAAAGCCAAGCCGCGCGATAAAACGCCTGCGCCGGTCCCTCGATGAGCGCCGGAATGCGAATCGTCGTAAATGGAGAAACACGCGAAGTACCGGACGGGCTTGGCGTTTCCGGCTTGCTTTCGCACCTTGGATTGCCGGCCGATCGAGTCGCGATCGAGCGCAATCTTGAGATTCTGCCGCGTTCGCAATGGTTCGCGACCGCAGTGCAACCTGGGGATCGGTACGAAATTGTTCATCTTGTCGGCGGGGGCTAGCTAGGATGAACGGGGCACGCTATTTGCGTTTGCGCGCGGCAAAATATTTCTTCCACGAATTCCAATAATATTTCTTCCAACCCTTTCTAACTCCTTGCTGGTCGTAGACAGGCACCCCCATATGGGTCAAATGCACGGTCGCTTTGCCGCCCGCGCCCTTTTCAAAGCGGACCACAAGAATGGAATCGGGATCGGCCTTCTTCCATGCGGCCGAGCGCCACGTCTGCACAATCATGCGGTTTGGCACAATATCAATCGTTTTTCCCAGAATCATGCCGCCGAAAGCGGACCATTTTCCGCCGATTTTCCGGCTGATCTTGGCAGGAGCGCCAGTTGCAGCCGTGTGCTTCGCCGAGTCCAAGAACAGCTCGTAGAGCGCGGCAGGAGCAGCCCTGAAGGAAGCCGATTGCTGGATCACAGGAGTCATGCCGACGCTCCTCAGAAAATCCCGATCAGACGGTGTTGACGCCGTTACAGCTTGCCGAGCAGGTGCCCCATCTTTTTTCGTTTGGTCTCGAGATAGTCGCGCGAGATGCGCGAAGTGCGCGGCCGGCACGGCACTCGCTCAACGACGCGAATTCCGGCGCTTTCGAGCTGCCTCACCTTGTCCGGATTATTCGACAGCAATTTTATCCGCTTCGCGCCGAGAGCCTTGAGCGCCGCCGCCGAAAATGCATAGTCCCGCGAATCGGCGGCGAAGCCAAGCTCCTCGTTGGCCTCGACTGTGTCCATGCCGAGGTCTTGCAGTTCGTAGGCGCGGAGCTTGTTCATGAGGCCGATGCCGCGGCCCTCCTGCGGTAGGTAGAGCAAGATGCCGCACGGCACGGCGGAGATGCGGCGCAAGGAAAGTTCGAGCTGCGCGCGGCAATCGCAGCGCTCGGACGCAAGAACGTCTCCCGTGAGGCACTGCGAGTGAATCCGCACGAGTGGCACCGCTTTCCGCACAGGTCCCCGGACGAGCGCCACGGCGCTTTCCTGGCTGCTTTTGCCCTCGATGCCGAGAATCTCAAACGGCCCAAACCGCGTCGGCAGCTTGGCCCGGGCCACGATCCGCGCGCCGCGGCCGCTGGACTTTGGAGAAGCCCGAAGTCGTTGTCGTGTTTTGTGAGGCATGGAGAGCCCCGTATTATATCAGGCGGTGGGCGCAAGCGGCGCTTTACGTCGGCGGCGCCGACGGGCGCGGGCGGTATGCGCCGTCGCCACAGGGCTGTGGCGCTCCAGCGACTTGCAGCCCGCGACAAAATTGGCTAACGTAGCCGCAGCGGGCGAGTTCCATGAATACGCTCAATTTCGGCGGCGACTTGCTGCTCACGCTCCTGCTCCATGTCGGCGCGGCGGCGTCGATTTGCGCCTGGCTTGCGCGCTCGGCTACGTTCCGGAAGGTGCTCTTCACCGAGCTTCGCGATTCGGACCAGAAACTGAAGCTGATGTTGTTTGTCACGCCTCCCCTCTCATTTGGCGTGATTTTGCGCATTGTAGGGCAGCCCTATCGAGCGGCAGACCTGATGCTCGAAGGCTCGTTCCTCCTTGGACTTCTTGGCGGGCGCGTCGTGGGCCCGCTGGGTGGGTCAATCATCAGCGTACCGGCGTTTTTCCATCATGAGTGGCTGTCCATGCCGGTAGCCGCGACGGCTGGGCTCGTAGGCGGCTTGATTCGCCAGGCGGTGCCCAACACGGAAGAAATCTGGAAACTTGGTCCCTACACGTTCCTGAGCACGCCGCGCTGGCTCGTGCGGCTCGTGCGCGGCAGGAAAGTGACCTGGGAGATGCTGCCGCTGGGTGCTTGCATCGTCCTCGAACTCGCGCGCCAAGCGTTGGGGCACGCCACGAAGCCGCAATGGCTGTTTTACCTCAACGCCGGCAAAAGCTGGGGAATCGCGCTGGTTCTGCTGTCGACCGTCATGGCCGTCGCCGTCCCGATGAAGATCTGGAACAATACGCGCATCGAGATGAATCTCGAGCAGCACCAACAATTGCTGCTCAAGGCGCGCATGGACGCGCTGACCGCGCAGATCAATCCCCACTTTTTGTTCAACACGCTCAATACGGTTTCCTCGCTGATTCGCTACGATCCCGACACGGCTCGGGGCGTGGTCATTAAGCTGAGCAACATTCTGAGGCGGCTCCTGCGCAAGCACGAAACGTTCGTGCCGCTCCAGGAAGAACTCGACTTCATCGACGACTACCTCGATATCGAGGTGGCCCGCTTTGGGCGCGACAATCTCGTGATTCACAAACAGATCGACGAGAACACGCTGGACGCGTTCGTTCCCAGCATGCTGCTGCAGCCGATCGTCGAGAACGCGCTCAAGCACGGCCTCGCCGGCAAGCTCAGCGCGGGAGAACTCACCATTCGCACCGAAGCGCAGGATGGCCGGCTGGTGGTCGCGATCGAGGATAATGGTGTCGGAATTCCCAAGGAGCGCATGGCGCAGATCTTTGGAGAGGGAATCGGAATCAGCAACGTGCACGAGCGCCTGCGCGTGCTCTACGGCGCGGATTTCACGATGGACATCAACAGCCGCGAGGGCGAGGGAACGCGCATCCGGATCGAAATTCCGGAACTTGTGCCCACCGTCGCCGAGCCGTCGGCCATTTCGCCCACCTCAAAGACGTAGCCGCGCCCCAATAAGCCCTAACACAAAAACGAGTCCAGTTTTCTGGCGCGCGAAAGGCGCTATTTAGAACAGAAACTTCAATCCCAGCTGAATCTGCCGCGGAAACGTGGCTGTCGTTGTGATCAGCCCGGCCGACGGATTGGGTGCCACTGCCGTTGTTGAAAGCGAATACACGGCCGTGTTGGGCGGCCCATAGTTCGAGCGATTGAAGAGATTGAAAAACTCCGCCCGAAGTTGCAGGCTCTTGCCTTCGGTGACAGCGGTGTTCTTGAACAGCGAAAGATCGAAGTCCGCAAGTCCCGGGCCCGTCAAGGTGCTCCGGCCTATATTTCCGTAGGTTCCCGCCGCCGGCAGGATAAAGGCGGCCGGATTGAACCACTGGTTCGGGTTTCCCGTGACGATGGTCCCGGTGAACGCCGGGTTGAGCGAAACTCTATCGGGATTTCTGACGTCGCCGTCGCCCGAGCGATTCCCGCCGACCAAGGGAGTGAAGGGAAAACCGGAGAGAAACGTTCCAATTCCATTCAGTTGCCAGCCGGACACAAGTTTGCCTTCAACTCTGGAGACATCATTCAGCCAATGCTGGCCGTGGCCGAAAGGAAGTTCATAGGAAACCGACACGCTGGACTGGCTGGTGGCGTTCAACGCGGACATGCCCCAATCCCGATGTAGATCGTTGCGGTCAAGCACCATTTGCGCCTGATTGTTTGCCTGCGCGCCCGTCGGCGCCGAATTGATATCCAGGTTTTTCGACCAGGTATAGTTGCCGCGGAATTCCAGTCCTTTGCTCAGCCGGTGCGAAATGTCCACTTGAAGCGCGTTGTAGCTGCTGTTGCCTTCGCTAAGCCAAAAAAAACCACCGGACAGCGAAGGATTCGGACGGGTCCCCTGAGGGATGTACTGCGTGCCCTGCGGCACGGTACTTTTCCCGAAGGCGGTCGTGGCAGTGCCACCCGCAGCGCAGCCGGCTGGGTTTGCACAGATTTGTGCTGGGACGGAATTGGGATCGATCGAGACCAATTCGTGAGTCGCAAAGGATCCGACGTAGGAAACGGTCAGAGCGGTGTTCTGGCTTAACTGCCGCTCGATGGATAAATTCCACTCCTGCACGGTGGGAGTCTTCGCGTTGGCCTGAATTCCCTGAGGAGCATACGTCGCGCAGGGCGTCGGAGCGCCCGTCTGGCAGGGCGGATAGGTCTGGCCGGGCTGGACTGGAATAAAGGAAAGCAAGGAAGAGTTCGGGCAAAATGAGCCTGCGCTCGAACTTGGGCAGGACAGCGAGCCATTATACGGCGCAATTGTGTTGACCAAAAAAGCCAGATCGTCGATCAAAGAATAGTAGATTCCATAACCCGCCCGGACCGCCGTTTTCCCGTTTCCAAAAACGTCCCATGCGAGGCCCACGCGCGGACCAAGCAGGCGTTTCGCGTTGTTTTGCGAGAAAACGGAACTGCCCGTGGCGGGGTTGGTGACAAGGATTCCTTGCGAGTTCGTGACATAGTTGCCGCCTCGGTCGGCCTCCTCGTTCCAACCCGAAGTGAACTCGTGCCGGAGACCGGCCTGAAAGGTCAGATTGTGCAACAGCCGGATGGAATCTTGCACATACCAGGCGCCAAAAAAGCTTCTCCAGCCCAGTTCCGTATGCAGGGGTACAGCTTGGAATTGGGCGTTGACAACCGTCCCCGTGAGGAACGTAGCCAGGCTCGAGAAGGTAACTTGCCCGGACTGCCGCGAGGCCGAATCCTCGTTGTCCTGCAGCCTCTGAAACCAGACGCCGAAGCTGATTTGATGGATTCCGTGGCTAATTTGAACGTTGTCTTGGTAAGTGAACAAATTTCTGTGGTTCGACACGCCCGCCGCGTTATTCGGGCCAGCGGAAGTGATCGACCCATTGGCGGTCGTTGTAGCTCCGCCTCCCACGACGATACCGCCGGGTCCCAAGCCAGAGACAAACGAAAGGCTGGCAGGAATCGTCGTCAGGGGGTCCGAAACCAATGCGAAGGAGGCTCGGGAGAAACCAAATGTGGCCGTGTTAAGGATCTCAGGCGAAAAAACATGCGTTTCGCTCAGGCTGGCCACTTGCATTCGCAATGGTGTGAGCGACGCGAACAAAGGGTCGGCCAGGGGAATCAGGCTGGTTCCGTCATCCATCGTGTACGCGCCGGAGAGCGTGTCGCTCTTTCCGAGGTTGTAGTCGGTTCGGAGTGTGCCGAAATCCTCGCGAATGTGCTCATTGGGATTGTAAAAGGCCTTGGCCGATCCGGTCGGGACCTGAGCTGTACTGGTGCAGCCCGTGCCCGATGCGGGTACCGTTAATTCCGGGCCGTTGGGTAGAGGCCAAAAAGCCATATATTGCAACATCGTCGCGACGTTCGCCCCCGTCACGGGCGCGTATACGCCCGTGCAGGAATTCGGTAAAGAGCCCTGGCGCGCCTCGGGGGAAGCCGTAGTGCCCGAATCCGGGACCACGCTCAGGCTGCTCACGTCGAGGGATTGACGAAATCCTTCGTAATTGCCGAACAGAAAAAGGCGGTCCTTCTTGAGCGGCCCGCCCAAAGCCGCACCGAATTGATTGCGCTTGAATGGAGGAGCGACCCCCTGGTCGAACGGGCCCGCGGAATCGAGCGCGCTGTTTCGCAAGAATTCAAAAACCGCTCCGTGCAATTGATTGGTGCCGGACTGCGTCACGGCGCTGACTTGCGCTCCAGGGCGTTTGCCGTACTCGGCGGAATACGTATCGGTCAACACGTTGAATTCCCGGACGGCTTCGATGCCCAGGAGATACCCGCTGGCGCCGCCAGGAGTCACCGCAAGCTGGCTCGATCCGCCATACTCGACGCCGTTAAGAAGAAAAATGTTCTCGCCGGTCCGCCGTCCGGCTACGGAGAATGTGTTGCCATTGCTCGTGCTGGTGTTCGGGCTTTTCAGCGCGCTGAAATTGATCGTGCCGGGATTCAACGTAATCAAAGCGTCAAAACTGCGGCCGTTGAGCGGCAATTCCTTGATCTGACGTTCATCGACGATTCCTGAGACCGATGCGGTCGTGGCGTTAACGACGGGCGCGGCCTCGGTAACCACAACCTGCTGGACAAACTCTCCTACCTCGAGACGAAAATCGACGACGGCATTTTGGCCTACCTCCAGGTCGATCCCAGTCCGAACAACCGGCTTGAATCCGTTCTTTTCCGCTTTGATTTCTTGGGGCCCGAGAGGGAGAGACAACACGCGGTAATTGCCCGCGTCATCGGTCGTGACCGTCCGGATCGCGCCTGTTTCCTGGCTCGTGACGGTAACATTGGCCTCCCGGATGACCGCTCCGGAGGCGTCCGCCACCTTGCCCGTGATCGATGCGGTGACCTGCGCCCAGCCCTTCGCGGGTACCAGGGCCAGAGTCAGCGACCCAAGAACCAGAATACGGGCGTAGCACCGCCCGCGAACACACCACCTTTTCGTCTCTTTGTACACGCCATGTCCCCCCTGAGTGATTTCCGCCTTCTGAGCTCGTTCACGCGTGCGTCTCGGCCAAAGCCCCGATTATTTGGCGATAGTATGCCTCATACATGGGGATCACATCGTTCGCGCAATACTTTTTTCGAGCATTGACGCGTGCGGCTTGACCCATGGCACGTCCGCGATCAGCCTGGGATAGGATTTCCAGGGCATATCTTGCCCCAATTTCGACCTCGCGAGGCGTAAAAAGATATCCGTCCACCCCGTGTTCGACGACTTCCGGCACCCCGCCCACATTCGTGGCCAGCACGGGGACTTCGCAAGCCATGGCCTCGAGCGCCGCGAGGCCAAACGATTCCATGTCCGAAGGCAGGAGGAACAAGTCGGCCTGCCCGAGATGCTGGTAGACGCGGTCCTGCTTGCCCAGGAAGTGGACGTCGCGCGTTAGCTTCCCTTTGCGGACGAGGTATTCGGCGGCGGCGCGATCAGGCCCGTCTCCGATCAGAACGAGCTTCGCCCGCATCTTCTCCCGCACCCGGGCGAATATCTCGACCACGTCGGTGACACGTTTCACGGGCCGGAAATTCGACAGGTGCATCAGAATCGGCTCTCCATCTGGGGCCCATTCCGCCCGCAATGCCTCGTTTGGCTTCCGGCAATAGAGATCGCAATTCACGAAGTTGGGAATCACTTCGATGGGTCGTTTGATGTCGAATTCCTCGATCGTTCGGGTCTTTAAATAGTGGGAGATGGCGGTGATACCGTCGGATTGCTCAATCGAAAATTTCGTGATTGGCAAAAAACTGCGATCGCTGCCGACAAGGGTAATGTCTGTGCCGTGAAGAGTCGTAATGAAGGGCAGCAGCTTCGGAGCCGCCATCATGCGCGCCAGGAGAGCGCTGACGGAGTGCGGAATCGCGTAATGGACATGCAGCAAATCAAGGCTTTCCGTCTCGGCCACTTGCATCATTTTAACGGCCAGCGACAGCGCATAGGGGGCGTGGTCGAACAGGGGGTAACTCGAGATTTCGACTTCATGGAATTGGATGTGGTCGTTGGTGTCCGTCAAGCGGATGGGTGGCGCATAGCTGATGAAATGAATCTCATGACCCCGCGCGGCGAGCTCCATACCGAGTTCGGTGGCGACCACGCCTGAGCCGCCGTACGTAGGGTAGCAAGTGATCCCGATCTTCATCTTGATCCGGACAAGAGGCCCGTCCGCTCCTCACAGGCCGCGCCTGTGGAATGGCCATCCCGCGAATTTCGGCAAGAGGAAAGTCTAGCAAACCCAAATTGAAACATGACAGAGAATCTGTTGCGCAGGTCCAGGCGGAATGCTAGATTCCCGTGCTTTGGATCCACCCGCGACCCACCCCTTAGTACCGGTTATTGGACGCGGGCCGAGGCCCCGGGGTGACAACATTTTGACTTTCCTGGCCACTAAGGATAAAGAGGCACAGGTCACGCGACTACCATGATGCCACGCGGAAAATTGAGCGAAGCCGCCCTCGCCCGCGCGCAGGAGCGACTGCGCCACAGCAATCCGGTCAACCACTTTGGGTTCCAATTGGTCACGGCTGAGCGTGGCAGGGTCGTTTTCCGCATGCCCGTGCTTGAAAAACACAAGCAGATTCACCAGGTGGTTCACGGCGGAGTCATGGCCACGCTCGCGGATACGGCGGGAGGGTTTGCGTCCTTTCTGGCGGCACCGGTAGGCTCCCGCGTGGTCACGATCGAGATGAAAATCAATTTCCTTGAAGCGGTAGCTGACGGGGAACTCGTGGCGGATGCTCGCGTCCTGCGACTGGGGAGAACAACGAGCGTCGTGGAGTGCGACGTAACCGATTCAGAAGGGCGGCTCGCCGGCAAGGCCCTGATGACATTCGCCGTCATTCCTCCGAAGCCGGGCGAGCGCCATCCTGGAACGAAGAAAAAATGGCCGAACCGTAACAACGGTCCCACAAGTCGCGGGTTGAGTGAATCATAAGATGGCGCGTACCTGGCGGAAGTTAACTGACTGTGTAAAGTTACGTTAAGCTATTGCCCGTTGCTGCCGCCAAGAGCGGCGTCCGCGCCATCTTTGTAGATGTACTTTATGAATTGTTTATAGATCAAGAGATTCGGGCTTCCCATACGCGTTAGCTTGATGCAGTCCCGGTCATACCATTCAACCGTGCCGTGCAGGGTCTCCCCGTCGCTCAAAACGACCACCACCGGCGTGCGGGCTTGCATCTGCTTGACCCAATAAAAGTTCTCCGCATGCGTTTGTTCCGGAGGCGCGGGTTTTTTGTGCGGCTGCGGTCCGGAGGATTGGGACCGGGTGGAACTTGTATGAGGTTCCTTCATTTCCGTCAGAGTAGGACGAAACAGCTTGCGATTCACCATGAATACTCCTTCTTGTATGAAGAGCTCGTCGGGCCAAGAGATTTGTCAACAGCTGTGATGCACGTCAGACGGATCGGGGTACGATTCCGTTACCGAAAAGTTGATTTTTTGCGTCCGGCGAAAATCGGGCCAGCGAAACCGCTATAGCGTCGAGTCCCAATGACCGGTTGATGTTCCGTCGCATCCGGGCGTGGAGCGCGTCGAATCCGTCGACGGCTTTGCTGATCCATGCCACGTCTACCTTCTTGCTCAGTGTTTCGAGTTCCCGGCGTAGCGCTGGATTTCGCAACACCTTCTTCGAGGAAGAGTAGGACAGGTCAAGCAGGTCCGTGAGCAGACTATAGAACACTTCCAAAACATTTTCAAACGCGATTTCCTGGCTCTTGGCGAGCGCTGCAGTGCTTGCAAACAAGCTCGAAACGCCCTGAAGCTCCACGGAGCGCTCGAGGACGGTCAAAGCATCGCGATGCAGCTTTGCGGTGGCGTCCACATCAAGTTCCATGGCCGCACCGGGGCAACCCTCCGCGTACTGGGCGGCGATCTTGCGTTGCTCCGCCTTCAGATCCGTGCGGGTGCGGAGAATTTCTTCGACGTCAGCCGTTGCCAGCGGCGTAAGGGAAAACTGCAGACAGCGGGAGCGGATCGTGGGTTGCAGCTGATACGGATTCGGCGCGAGTAGAATTAGCGTCGCCGTTTCCGGTGGCTCTTCGAGAATTTTCAGGAAAATGCTTGCCAGGTCCCAACGCATCGTCTCCGCGCCGTCGACGAGGAACACGCGGCGGCGCCCCTGCGGCTTGAAATAGGCCGCGCGTTGAACCGCCCGAAGCTGCCCCATGTGCAGTACGGGACGCGCGACAGGGTCCTTGACGCGCACCGGGTCGGGGACAATTGCCCACACATCGGGATGCGTCTCCACGAGGAGCGGGACGCGCTCCACGGTCGCGGCGTCGGGCCGCTCACCGCGCTGGGCGAGCCCCTGCTCGACCAGGGAACGAAGATCGCGAAGAAGCGCGATCTTCAGGCAAGAAGCGCATTCGCCGCAAAAATCGTCGTGGAGCCGCTGGCAGTTGGCAGCTTGCGCGAACATCCGTGCCAATGTGAATTTCCCCACGCCCCGCGGGCCGGAGAAGAGCATAGCGTGCGGAACGCGTTCCGAGGCCAGCATCCCTCGAAGCGCCGTGACGACCCGTCCGTTGCCGAGAAAGTCTGCAAAACTCACAAAAAAGCCCTTTTCACCGCCCGGCCTTCGACTCGGAGAGAATTCTGGACTCCACCGCCTGAAACACCGCGCGGTGAATCTCCCCGGGCGAATACAAGTCTCCCGAATCGGGCTTGACACAGTCGATGCGTGCCCAGTTTGGTTCGGTTGCCAGAAGGTCGTAAATGAGTGCGGTTTGTTCGAGGTGCCTGATGTCCGCCTCTTGAATATCGTGTTTCAACGCTGTGTACGCCCGTGCGGATTTCATGCCGATCAGACGATAAGCCTCGGCAACAGGCACGCGCAGATAAATCACCAGGTCTTCGACTGGCAGGCCGTAGAGGCCGTATTCAATGCGCTTTAGCCAGGCCACGAACTCTGGGCGTTTTTCCGCCGGGACGCGCGCAGTCTGATGGGCGAGGTTCGAGCCGATGTACCGGTCGGCGAGCACAATTTTGCCGGCGGCGAGGGCCGCGCCAAGGGCCGGACTTGCCTCCAGGCGATCACCCGCGTAGAGCAAGGCTGAGAGGTGCGGATCAACCGTTGCCAGGGGGCCGAATTCGCCGTTCAGATAGCGGCCGACGAGCTTTCCATACAGCGATTGGTAACGCGGAAAACTAACCCGAAATGTCTCAAACCCTCGCGCATCGAGTTCGCCTGCCAGCAAATCAAGCTGTGTGCGTTTTCCGGATCCGTCGATCCCTTCGAGGGCAATTAGCTTTCCGCGACTGGCCATGATGGATGTGCCAGTCTAGCGTGAGCGCCGGAATGCCGCAAGAAGTCGCGACGAGAACAGAATCGGGCAAAACCACGTGTTAGAATTCGCGCGATGAGTTCCGTTCAAAGGGAACTGGCAGAAAGGCTTGCTCTCGTGCGAGAGCGAATCGAAGTTGCCGCCTCGCGCGGCGGCCGTCGCACCAAACAGATTGTTCTCGTCGCCGTTTCAAAGACGCACTCGCCCCGAAGGATTTGCGAACTTTACGAGGCAGGGGTACGCCACTTCGGCGAA
>Ga0335085_10001357_pt1 | contig 53348 bp, 55 predicted proteins | sample Lox_Sample_45_FD_206712 | JGI IMG/M metagenome (GOLD analysis project Ga0335085, IMG submission 206712) | Soil microbial communities from Loxahatchee National Wildlife Refuge, Florida, United States - Lox_Sample_4.5 | ecosystem: Environmental > Terrestrial > Soil > Wetlands | place: USA... | reverse complement strand
TCACGACGCTGGCGGAGGCCCGCGCGATCATCGAGCGATGGCGGCAAGACTACAACCACCTGCGGCCGCACAGCAGCTTGGGTGCCCTCACGCCGGTGGAATTCGCAACGCTTAACGGACAGAAAAACCTACCGCCCCAGGAGGGGGAAATAACCGACGGACTCTACTTATGACTGGAGGGAAATTGGGGGGCAGGCCAGACTGAAGGGAGGTAAAACGGTGGAACGGCGAAACCCTGCCGCGGCTCGCGTTTACGGACTGATCGTATTCGCGATCCTGGTATTGGGGTACCGGGCTGAGGCATTGGCGCAGGTCGGGAACCGAAATTTTTACGGTGCGATGGTCACCGAAGATCCCAATCCTGACAATGGCCTGTCTTTGTCTCCGGAATGGTACGCCACGGACGGAGTCAACGCCTTTTCACTCAGTTTCTCGGTCGAGAAGCAAATCTCTGATTCGACCAGCCTCCAGATCAACGATGCGTGGAACGCTGAGCACTGCACCGATCCCGCCATCTGTGTCGCCGAATCATTCAATCGCCACCATCATCAGGTCAATCGGAAGAGCGGCCAGATAGGCAAGGTCGGCAGTGGCTTCGATAACATGCAGCTGGTGGGCAAGCTCGTGCTCGCAACCTCGGTCCCGCATGAATTCCGTCTCGCAATCGGACCAAATTTATTCCTCTCCAGTGGCAACACCATTGCGGGAGCGGATACGCATACCTACGTGGGACCGATAGCGATGCTGGAGAAGGGAATGGGCGATATCCCCGAGGAGGGGATGGTTCGGCTGCTTCGTCCTATCGCGCTCCAGGCGGACGGCGGATTGCTTTTCAACACCGGTGGAACGCAGGCGAACGAATGGTTCAGCGATGTCTCGATTGCGTATGATTTCTCATATCTGGGCAGCTATGTAAAAAACGTGGAGGCGCCGCCCTGGCTGACTCACTTTGTTCCGTTCTCCGAATTTGAGATGGCTGGGCTTTTCTACCAAAGCACGGGCGGCGCCAGCCCGGATTTCCGGATCACTCCGGGAATCGCCTGCCTGCTTGGCGACTACCAGTTCACGGTCGGGACCGAGATAGCGCTGAACCAGGGCAGCGTGTTTTACGATCACAACTCAGTGCTCACCTCGATAAGTATACCGCTGAGCACTCTTGATCCGCGACTTGGGCCGCCGTTGTTTCAGTAGAACCGGTTCATTCTCGAAGGTCATGACAATCGTGAAGGAAGCCGTGCCGAAAGCAAACGTCAACTAATTCGAACTTAGTAGCGCAGACTCCGCACCCGCATCGCGATTTTCTCGCGCCAGCGTTCCAATTCCTCTAGTTCTCGATCTCGAGAAAAGGAGGAGCGAACAATGGAACGGTGGAATCCAGCCGCTCGCATCTGCGGGCTCATCACGTTCTCGATGTTTTTGCTCATGACCGGGTATGCCAATGCGCTACCACCGGCGGACGGATCAAAGTGCAGTTCGAATTGGGTCAACAACAACGCCGCGATGAATTGCTTTATCCAGGGAGAAGACGAGACCCACGCCGGCGCCGCCCATCCGCATTACGTTGCGTGCACGGCCGCAGGTGAAGTCTTCTGCTGCGTGGATGACAACAAGGGCAATCAGAATTGCGAAGTATGCGCGGCCAATACCAAGGGCGGACGGTTGCCAACTGTAAACCAGCAGATTGGCGCCATCCTCAATGCGCAACTGCTCATCATGAGCAATATGAACCGACTCTCGACACGGATGGACACTTTAGAAGGCAAAGTCAGCGAGACGAGCCGCAAAGCCGCGCCGTAGAGGTTTCAGTTCAACTCATCCAGCACGCTCTTTGCGTCTTTCAGGTCGGGAGTATCAAAGCCTTCGGTGAAGCTTGCATAGAGCGGCGCCAGGACGCCGCGCGCTTGCGCGATGTCACCGCGCTTTCGGATGGCTCGTGCGAGGCTGATCGCGGCGCGAAGTTCCCAGGCCTTGGCGGATATCTGTTTCGCAAGGTCCATCGCTTCGCGGAAATCTTGCTCCGCCTCATCGCCCTGCCCGAGCCGGCGGCGTATCTCGCCGCGCATCCTAAGGACATCGGGTATCCAGGCTTTCTCGGCAGGGTTCACCTGCAGTGCCCGCTCCATTGTCGCGATGGCCTCGGAAAGGTTTCCCACCAATGACTGCGCTACCGCCACCCAGCAGAGATACAGCGTCATCATGATCTCGGCTCCGCTTTCGTGGAGCCCCTGCATCCCGGCATTGACGACAGGCATCGCTTCACGCGGGCGGCCCAAGGCGGCTTCAGCCAAACCAAGGAAGACCCGGGAGCCCGCAGCGTACTGCTGAAATCCGTGCTCCTCTGACAGGGCTATCGACTCCGCGGCAGCGATTTTGGCATCAGCATATTCCCTCAGGAAGAGGCGCAGCATCGCGGCAATGTGCTGGGCGTAGGCAATCTCGAAGGGACTCGCGATGGCCCTGGCATCTTCAACGGCCCTACGGATCCGATCGCGCGCGATGTCCGCGTGTCCCAGCAGCCATGCGACATGACCGCCGAATCCGAACCCGGAGCCAATCGTCGAGGGGAACCTCTCGCCCGCCGTCTTGAACAAGCCTTCGCCGGCGAGGTAGTGCTGCTCAGCCTCCAGCAGGTCCCCCCGCATGTAGCAGGCCGAGAGTTTGATCACCCTTCCGAGTCCCAGGACCGAGGGACTGCCCTCGCGCTGCGCGAGATCAAACACCTGGCTGGCCAAGCCGGTAGCACCCGCCAGGTCGCCCCGGCTGAGAACGCCGACAAACGAGCCGACGGCCTGCAGCAGGAGTTGCGGAAGATTGTCGGTTTTTTCCGCGAGCGCATGTGCCCGTTCTACCGCTTCGGCCGCCTCGGGCGCGCCCCATCCTCGGGTCAGTTGAAGCAAGGGAACAAATCGGTTCAGCAGTTCGAGCTCGCGAGTATCGCGTTCCCGTGACTCGGGAAGGGTTCCGATCAAGTCGAGCGCATGCCGGTAGGAGACTTCCGTTTCCTTGCAGGCATAACGTGCGAAAGCGGCATCGCCGGCCTTGCGCCATGCGGCGATCGCCGGCTCTGCCTCCACCGCGCTGGTCCAGTGGCGCGCAAGAACCTCCGGCTGCTGTTCCGCCAGTGCCGGGAATCGGTCCGTCATGACCTGGGCAACCTGGCGATGTAGCTCGCGGCGGCGGCTCTTGAGCAGCGCTTCATACGCCGCATCCTGAATCAGTGCATGCCTGAAGCCGTAAGTAGCATCCGGCGGTTGCCCTCGCGTATGAATCAGGTCAGATTCGGCCAATTTTGCCAGCGCCGCATGCAAATGGTCATCCGGTGCCTGGGAGACATGGCGCAGCAATCCATAGGAAAATTCGCGCCCAATTACCGAAGCGACCTGGGCGATCTCTTTCGCTCCGCCTAGCCGATCGAGGCGCGACATCAACGAATCGTGCAACGTAGCCGGAATCGCATGCTCCGAAGGCGCCGCATCACCGCTCTCAACGACAGCGCGCGTCAACTCTTCGACAAAGAGCGGCACTCCCCCCGTACGCTCGACCACATGTTCAATCGCTTCGCGCGACAATGCGCTCGAAGCTACAACCTGGTTCACCAGTTCGCGAACGTGTTCCGCAGCCAATCGCTCCAGGGCGACGTGCGTGTGATGCGTCAAGGGCTCCCACGGGGCGCGAAATTCCGGTCGCGCCGTGCATATCAGGAGAACGGGGTTCGTCGCCGATTGCTCAGCCAGCAATTGGATCAGCTCCAACGTAGATGCATCGAACCAATGCAGGTCCTCCACGGCCATCACCAGCGGCTGCTCCCGCGCCACGCCCAAAAGCCATTCCGTCAACGTCGCCAAGAGCCGTTCCCGCTGCTTCTGCGGCGAGAGCTTCGATACCTCGTACTTCCCGCCCATTTCGATGCCGGCCATCGGCGCGATGAGCGGGACCGCTTCGCCGAGTGGCAATCCGACGTCTTCCAGGTCTCCCTCGAGACGGGTCAGCTTTTCGTGGGGAGTCTCGCCGCGTTGAGCAAAGGCCCGCTCGAGCATGTCAGCAATGGGATAGAACGGCGTGTTCTGAAAGTGCGATACACCGGCACACTCGTTCCAGGTATGCGGCGTATGGGCAACGCGCTCGCGGAAATGATGCAACAAGCGGGATTTGCCGATTCCCGCTTCGCCCGCGATAAAAACGAACTGCCCCTCGCCCTCTTTCGCGCGCTCCCAGCGCTTCCACAGGAGACCTGTTTCCTTGGCGCGACCGACGAGGGGCGTAAGACCGCGCGCAGCGGACGCGGCAAAACGTCCCCGCGCACCGCTCACCCGCACGACCCGGTATAGCTCGACCGGTTGAGCGATTCCCTTTAGCTGATGCGCTCCGCGCGCCTCGACAACGAAGAGTCCCGAGATCAGCCGGTGGACCGCCGGCGTGACGAGGACGGTGTCGGGCTCGGCGGCTGACTGCACCCGGGCAGCGATATTGGGCGTGTCACCAAAGACCTCGGAGGCGCTGCCTCCGCCATGACCCACAACGACAATACCGGTGTCTATGCCGATTCGCACCGACAGGTTCGGACGCCTGGCTGCAACTTCCGTGTTGAGCACGCGGGTAGCATCGATGATTGCCAGTCCCGCCAACGCGGCGCGCTCCGCGTCGTTGTCATGCGCCTCGGGCCAGCCGAAATAGGCCATGACTCCGTCGCCAAGATATTTCGCCAGGTGACCGCCGAAGCGTGCGATCGCTTTGGCGGCCAGGCGGTGATAGTCGGAGACCAGTTCGCGCCATACCTCGGGATCAAGTCGGCTGGAAATCTCGGTCGACCCCACGAGGTCGCAGAACATGACGGTCAGGTGCCGTCGCTCGCCGGGCATCTCGGGGGCGGGTGCATGAGCGGGAGCGACGAGGCGCGCGCCGCACTCGCTACAGAATTTCCCGGACCCGGGGTTCTCCGTATTGCAGGTGGGACAGCGCATTGGGGTCACGGAGATCCATCGATCGCCGAAATCAGAGACTAGGCCGGTTTGCTCGAGCAGAGCAAAGGCGACCGCGAGTCGTACTGAATCAGGACGCTTTGCTGTACTGGCGCGGGGCGGTTCCGATGATTCCGGCTGCTTCGAGTTCCGCGAGCTCCGCCTCGGTCATCCCGAGCAAGCGGCGGAACACATCGCCGTTGTGCTCGCCGAGCAGCGGCGCGGGATCGTCCGCTTTGAGCGGGGTTTGCGAGAATCGCGGCACGGCGCCGGGATAGAGATGAGTGCCGACCACGGCGCGATCGACTGCGACGAAGTAACCGCGATCTGAAATCTGTGCATCGCCGAGGACGGCCGCGGCCGAATTCACCGGTGCGGCATAAACCCCCGCAGGCTGCAGGCGCGCGAGAGCATCTTCGAGAGACAGTGCAGAGAACACGCGATTCAGTTCCGCATCGAGCGCGTCTTCGTTTTGCTTGCGGCTTACCGCGCTCGCGAAGCGTGCATCGCTGGAAAGATTCAGCGCGGAGGCCAATGCACTCCACTGATCTTCGGTGGCCGCCGCAATCGCGATGAATGCGTTCTCGCCGGCGCATCGATAGATGCCGTGCGGGGCGTACTCGCGATTGCGATTCCCTTGTGGGCGCGGTACCTGGCCCGTGAGCTGGTACTCGATGATCGGGCCAGCCAGAAACGGGATTACGCCCTCGACCTGGGCCAGTTCGATCCACTGTCCCTTGCCGGTGCTTTCGCGTTCATTGAGGGCCGCGAGAACACCGAAAGTCCCGGTGAGACCGCTGGTCGGATCCCCGAGCGCATTCGAGAGCGTGTACGGTTGTTCCGCATCGTGATACCGCGTCAGTCCCGTCACACCGGCCATCGCCTCGACCGTGTTGCCGTACCCGCGCGATTCAGTTTCGGGGCCTCCGTACCCGAACGACGGCATCGAAATCATGATGAGGCGCGGATTGAGGGGCTGCAGGACCTCCCAATCGAGGCCGAAGCGCTTCATCACGCCGGGGCTGTAGTTCTCGACCAGGACGTCCGCGGTCGCGACCAGCCGCTTCACGAGCTCGATGCCGCGCGGATGGTTGAGATCGAGCGTGACGCCGAGCTTGCCGCGATTGACGGTATTGAAGGTGGGTGCACGCTCGATCGGTTGCATCTCGGGCGGCGCGACCGAAAGCGACCCGCGCCACCAGTCGAAGAACTGGGTGTCCTCGACCTTGATGACTTCAGCGCCCATCTCGGCCAACATCGCGCCGAGCAGCGGCCCGGCCCATCCCATCGAGAGGTCGAGCACCCGGATTTTGCGGTTGAGGATCGTGGTCATACAGTCGCCTCTGACAAGCGGAGTCCGAGCCGCGCTTCAAGGATGTCGCGATTATGCTCGCCCAGGCGCGGCGCCGGTCGGGCAGGTGCAGGACGATGGGATGAGAAGCGCAGAGATGCACCGGGAATCCGGATTCCGCCAAGCTCGGGATCGTCGATCGTTTCGAAAAATCCGCGGACTTTGGTCTGCTCCCATTCCAGCACTTCGGCGACACTCGGAATCGGCACCATCGGGATCGCCCTCGCCTGACCTTCGCGATAGAGCCACGCGCGATCGTGCTGGAGAAAGAACTCCTCGACGATCTTCAGCAACGCGTCGTTGTTGACCATCCGCTGCAGCGCGGTCGCGAAGCGCGCATCGCGCACCAGCTCCGGATGGTCCATCAAGCCACACAGCGCCTCGAACTGTTTGTCGGTCACGCATTGCAGGCCGGCATATCCATCGCGGCACTTGAGCGTGACGATCAGGAACGGGCCGACGGCAAATCGTTTGCCGGCGCGCTCGCGGGTCACACCGACGTACTGGAAGGTGACCGTTTCGTAGATCATCGTGGCGACGGTGGCCTCCAGCAGCGAGATGTCGATGTGCTGCCCGGGATGATTCGAAAGCTTGCGGCCGAGCACCGCCTGCATCGCGGCGATGGCTCCGAACAACCCACCCATGTACTGGGCGAGGGAACCGGGAGGCGTCAGAGGCTCGCGATCGACTTCGCCAACCGGATAAGTCCATCCGCCGCGGGCGAACAGCGTCAGGTCATTGAGAACTGCATCGCGGTCGGGGCCATCCTGACCAAAATTGGAGATCGAAACGATGGACAGTTTGGGGAATTTCGCGAGCAGTTCTTCGGCGGGCAGGCCGAGCTTTGCGAGCGTACCCGGCGCAAAATTTTCGACCATCAGGTCAGCATCGTTCAGAAGCCTGAGGATCGCGTCGCGCCCGGCGCGCTCTTTCAGATTCAGCGTGATACCGAGTTTGTTCGTGTTGAGATACGCGAAGAGCCCGCCACGATCGGGCTGATGGCCACCATTGGCGCGGAAGGGACCTAGTTTGCGGCCGCCCTCGCCCCGCGGCGGCTCTACCTTGATGACCTCGGCGCCGTAGTCGGCGAGCAGCTTGGTCGCGTACGGACCCGCGATGAAATGCGTGAGGTCGACGACTCGAATATCGCTGAGCGCGCCGTAGCGCATAGCCCCAATCCCCGGGGGCATTCGAGCGCAGCATCGTGCGGGATGTCAAACGACACTAAACGGTCGGTACGGCCATGCCTTTCTGCACCGCGGAGCGGGCGCCGATCGCGTCGATCCAGCGCTGGACGTTCTTGCCCTCGCCCACGCCTTCGGGGCTCGCTTGCTTCAGGAGCAGAAATGCGGCTGAAACCCACGGATACGTCGCGATGTCGGCAATCGAATAGTCACCCGCCAGGAATTCGGCATGCGCGAGCTGCGAGTCCATCACCTTGAACAGCCGCGCGCTTTCGCCGACGTAGCGATTGATCGCGTACGGAATCTTTTCAGGCGCGGCATTCAGGAAGTGATTGGCCTGGCCCAGCATCGGGCCGATATTCGCCATCTGCCACATCAGCCACTCCATCACTTTGGCGCGGCCGGCGACGGTCTTCGGCAGGAACTTACCGGTCTTCTCGGCAAGATGAACCAGGATCGCGCCGGACTCGAAAATCGAAAGGTTGTTCTCGTCGCGATCGACGATCGCGGGAATCTTGCTGTTGGGACAGATCGCGACGAACCCGGGCTTGAACTGGTCACCTTCGCGGATGTTGACGGGATGAACCGTGTAGGGAAGTCCGCATTCCTCGAGCATCACGGAAACCTTGCGGCCGTTGGGAGTAGTCCAGGTATAGAGATCAATCATTGGAAAGTCCTTTCCGTCGGTCGGATTGATCCTAGCCGTATGCCTGCGGCGATCGCGGCGCAAGTAGCGTTTTGCAACTATGTTCAGGCGCGGTGCGGTTGTGTGTAAGATGTCGCCCGCGAATGAAGCCTCGTCACATCATCGCGCTGTCGCTGGTGAGCTGGTACCTGCTGGTGCCGATGTTCGACCCGCGATCGGGCAGGAGCGTGTCGCTGCCGCTGGGCGAATGGAATGAAGAGGGAATCTTCGAGAGCGAGAAGGATTGCCTGGCCGCCAAGCGCAATCTCGCCGACGAGTACAAAAAGCACGGCGCGAGCGCGAAGGTTCAGAATATCGTGAGCGCGCAGGCCAGTTGCGTGCTGAGCGACGATCCACGGCTGGAAGGGAAAGTGCCCTTCAGTTTGGGACCTCCGGTACCGACGAAGTAAGAAATTCGGAGATTCACTCAGATTCAGAGTCCTGAAATCTCCGCAATCTGTGTAGTCTGCGGATTTCTGTGTTTGTTTGTCGTTCGTTGGTAGCTCGTCGTAGTGTGAAACCTCACCCAAGGAGGACTTTTCCCATGGCGATGCAAAGCGTCTCCGAGCTCGAGGCCAGTGCGGAAATCCAGGAATTGCGCGGCCGGGTTACCGGGTTTATCGAAGAATTCATTTACCCAAACGAGCCTGCACTTCTGAGGGCCGATGAAGCGGCGGGCCGCCTGATGCGCTCGATCCAGGCGAAGGCTAAAGAGCGCGGATTGTGGGCGCTTGGGCTGCCCAAGGAAATCGGCGGCGGCGGACTGGGCTTCATGCCCTACGTGTTCGTCAACGAGCTCGTGGGACGCAGCGAATTCGCGATGGCCGGGCTGGGAACGCATTCGGCGCAGGATGCGACGATGCTGTACCTCTACGGCAGCCCGGAGCAGAAAAAGCGCTGGATGATTCCGCTGGTCAACGGCGACATCTACCCGTGCTTCTCGATGACGGAGCCCGAGGTCTCGGGCGCTGACCCGACGGGACTTCGCACGCACGCGGTGCAGGACGGCGACGATTGGGTGATCAACGGACACAAGTGGTTTTCGAGCGGCGCCAATCATGCCGCGTACACGACCGTGATGTTGGTGACGGACCCCGACGCACCCACCTACGAGCGCTTCAGCATGATCATGGTGCCGACCGACACGCCGGGATTCGAGATCGTGCGGGTGGTGCCGGTGATGGGCGAGACTGCGGGCGGGCACTGCGAAATCAAGTTCAACAACGTGCGCGTACCGCTGACCAACCTGCTCGGGCCGCGAGGGCAGGCATTCAAGATTGCGCAGCGACGGCTCGGCCCGGGGCGTATTTACCATTGCATGCGATGGCTGGGGCAGGCGCAGCGCGCATTCGAGCTGATGGTGAATCGCGCGATCAATCGCCAGGCTTTCGGGAGCGCGCTCGCCGACAAGCAGACCATCCAGAACTGGATCGCCGATTCAGCCGCGGAAATCCAGGCGGCGCGGCTGCTGACGCTCAACGCGGCGGCGAAGATCGATTCCGGCGACGAAGCGCGCGTCGAGATCGCATTGATCAAATTCTTCGGCGCAAAAGTGCTTCACGACGTGATCGATCGCGCGATCCAGGTACACGGCGCGATGGGTGTTTCGGAAGATACTCCGCTGGCCCGGATGTATCGGCATGCGCGCTTCGCGCGAATCTATGATGGTCCCGATGAGGTACACCGCATGACGGTGGCCCGGCGCATCACCAACGAGTTCAAGAAGGGCCGCAAGTGGGACTTCGGGCGGGGAGTTAAGGACGGGGCGGGATTCAGATAGGAAGGAGCGCTTCGCGGACGAAGAACCGGTACCGGCGTCGCTTACGCGACGCTGTCCGAGATCCCTCGTTCGCTCGCGTTGCTCGCTCCTCGGGATGACAGGAAGGGGACTCTTTCTTATAAAGCGTTGCTGCCGCGTTCGCCGGTGCGGATACGCACCACTTCTTCCATCGGCATGACGAAGATTTTCCCGTCACCGATCCTGCCGGTGCGGGCGGCGCGCTCGATGGTCTCGACGACCTGACCGGCGAGCTCATCGGCAACGATAATTTCCAGCTTCACCTTGGGCAGAAAATCGACCACATATTCGGCCCCGCGGTACAGCTCCGTGTGACCCTTCTGGCGGCCGAATCCCTTAACTTCGCTCACGGTGAGGCCCTGGACACCGATGCTCGAGAGCGCCTCTTTGACCTCATCGAGCTTGAACGGTTTGATGATTGCCTCGACCTTTTTCATATCTTCCTCTTCGTTTCTCCGGTGCGGCCCGCGCGCTCGATAGTCTCCACCACCGGGGCTACAAGCTGATCGGCGACCACGACTTCAAGCCGCAGAGCCGCGGTCAACGGCTGGTCGCCGACAGTCAGCCCTTGCACGCCGATAGCTGCGAGCGCCGCCCTGACATCACTAAGCCTGGATGGCCTGATGATTGCCTCGATCTTTTTCATCGCGACCGGAAACCGCGCTCACTGATGTTTGCGCGGGCCTGCCTAACCTTGTCCCCATTGATAGCCACTGTGCAAGTCCCCCTGTTGATGACCGCCATCGGCATGCCTTCTGGAACAGGATCGGTCTTGGGTTTACGCAAGTGGGGTGCCATCCGGGAGGCGAAAGAGAGCCTTTTGAGCGGCTCCTGGGAACGATTTCGTGCCCGCACCGTGGGCTAACGACTACGCAACGGGCACCGCGAAGCGCGTGGTCACGCGCTCCTTTCAGCGGTATCGCGATCCTTGCCGGCGCCCAGCCGCGGCTCCGCGCCCCTCATCAGGCGGCGGATATTGTCCTGATGGCGCAGCAGTACCAGCGCGCTGATCGCGATCGCGAGCAGGATGAACGGTCGGGGAGCGCCTACTGCGGCGACCGCGACAGGAATGACCAGTGCGGCCGCCATCGATGCGACCGACATGAAGTGGAAGATGGCCAGAACGATTCCGAAAGCCGCCATTGCATATAGCAGCGCAACCGGCGAGAGCACGACCCAGACACCGAGCGCGGCAGAGACACCCTTGCCGCCCTGCAATTTGAGAAATACTGACCAGATCGATCCCATGAACGCTGCGAGCGCTACCAGCGCCAGGGCGAAGGGCGAAAACCCGACTGATCGCGCGACGACCACCGGAACCGCCCCCTTCAGAATGTCGCCGACGAAAGTCAGCGCGGCCGCACTCGCGCCTCCCGCGCGCGCCACGTTCGTCATCCCGATATTCCCGGAGCCGACCGCGCGCGGATCGAACCCTCGCAGGCGGCCCACGATCACACCGAACGGAATCGATCCCACGAGGTAGGCGCCGATTTCGGCAGCTACCAATACGAGCGGGCTGGGTTCGAAAGTGCTCAAGGAGGTAGATGGTCGGGGTGACTGGATTTGAACCAGCGACTCCTGCGTCCCGAACGCAGTGCTCTAGCCAGGCTGAGCTACACCCCGATTAGGTTGAATTTGCCGGGAAGGCGCAGACGGCTTTTATAGCATCCGCAGGGATCGCAGGCGAGGGAACCGGCGCACCGCTATTCCTGGAAAAGCAGGTCCGCGACGCCGAAACCCGGTTCCTCGAGATTTTGGGGAAAGGGCCGGTTCTTCAGATACCGGTCGAAGAAGGCAAGGCTGTAGTCCACGATCAACGGATGTTTCCCGCTCCCGCGACTGTCGACCCACGCCATATGCCCGGCGCCATCGATAATCACGAGGTATTTCGGCGGCTGCGTCTGCGGGTACGCGCCCTGGCGACGCCCCAGGGAGGGGGTAATCACCGTATCGCGTGTGCCACCCTGGTACATGACGGGAACATCGACATCTCGCAACGTATGCTCGACAGCGAACGGTTCGGCATAAGGCGACAACGCGAGGACGGCCTTGATGCGCGGGTCCTTGAGATGCGGCCATGCGCCCGCCAATCCCAGCACGGTGTAGCCGCCAAGCGAATGGCCGATCAGACCCAAGTGGTTCCAATCGAACGGAGGCGAACGGTACCTGGGACTGTGCTGGAGCGCGTTCAGAAGGTTCTCGATGTCCCTGGCGCGGTCCGCATAGGTGGCATCGGTCCAGGTTTGCGGTTTGCCGAAGGGAAGCTCGCCGCGGGGAATCCATGACTCCAGGTCGCCGCATTCGGAATCGAGATGGTTCGGCGCAAACACGGCGTACCCGCTGCCGGCGAGCGCCTGCATGAGAAATGAGGACTGCGTGTTGCAGCCGCGGTAGCGATGGGAGAAGACAAGAATCGGCCACGGTCCGGGAGTGGCAGGGTCGGGAAGCCACACCTCCACCTCGAGACCATCGATCTGCAACGGTTGCCCGACAGGAAACCCCTGGGCGCGAACGATGCCCGCGCGCATCACTATCGGCGCCGCGTACAAGAACGCGAGAAGGACCCACCTGCCAATCTTGCCCCGCTTCAGCATCAGGATTGGTTTCACCTGTGACGAACGAAGCCACACGCGCTCGCGCGGTTCGCGACGTTCGCGTCATTTCCTGTTTTACCGCATCGCCTGCGGCACTACGCGGAATTTTTTCGAGACAAAAGAGCGTGCCCGACGAACGAAAAAGGTCGCGTCAGGCTTTGACGGGAGTATGCGCGAGCAGATCGCGCATCTCGTGGACGATCTGGTGGTAGTCGCCCTTGCCGAAGATCCCGGATCCCGACACGAACACGTTGGCACCCGCCGCTTTCACATCGGCGATATTCCCCAGCTTCACACCGCCGTCGATCTCGATATCGATCTTGAGTCCGCGGCGGTCCAGCTCGCGCCTGACCGCGCGCAGCTTTTCGAGCGCCTCGGGGATGAAATCCTGGCCGCCGAATCCCGGATGCACGCTCATGATGAGAATCATGTCGAGGTGCTCGGCAAACGGCAGCACGCAGCCAACGTCGGTCTCCGGATTGATGCCGATCGATGCGCGCGCGCCGAGGTCGTGGAGATGTTTCGCCATCGCGGGAATGTCCTTGCAGACCTCGGCGTGCACCGACACGGAGTTGGCACCGGCCTTCACGAATGCTTCCACGTATTTCTCGGGATTCTCGATCATCAGGTGCGCATCGAGCGGCAGCCGGGTGACCTTGCGCAGCGATTCGAGCACCGGGATACCGATCGAAAGATTCGGCACGAAATGCCCATCCATCACGTCAAAGTGGATCATGTCCGCGCCCGCGCGCTCGACCCTGGCAACCTCTTCGCCAAGGCGCGCGAAATCCGCGGAAAGAATCGAAGGCGCAATCTTATCGTCGCGATCTATCACTCGCCCTTGCCGCCCTTCTCGGAGCTTTCCAGCATCTTGAGTAATTCCTGGTAATGCTTCGGCATCGTGACCGTCCCGCGCATCGCGACCGGAATCGGGTAGCGGACGCCACCCTTGTAGGTCCCTTCGAGACCTTTGAGCAACTCGTCCACGAAATCCCATGGGCAGGCAAAGACCATCTCGGTGTCCTGCGCCATCCCGAACACGCGATCGCCGTTACACGGGATGATGACCTTGGGCGCGCGGGTGGTCATGGTCTGAATTACGATCTCGGCGCAATCGAGCCTGCCGCCCGTCGTGCTCTCGATTCTTCCCCCACGCGTGAAGAGCGCGGCGTTGACCAGGCGCATCACCTGCGCGCTGTTCGCATAGACCGCGACGATGTGGGGTTCAAAGGTGGCGCGGGACAGGGGTGAGACGCAGACGTGCGAATAGGAGCCAGGTTCGAAGCGCCAGGTTCCTGCCTCCAGCCTGGTCGCGGCCTCCTCGTTCTCGCAGTACATGCCGGTCGATGCGTATCCGTGGAAGTATTCGTCATTGGGAGCGCGGAATCCGAATGCGATTGCGGAGAGCGGGCAGATGACGTCCTCCTTGCCCACCGCGATACCCCATCCGTAGCGGCGCGCCACCCCGATCGATTGGCAGACAATCCAGTGCTCGCCCATGCTCTGGCTTGGGATTCTGAGCCCTTCCGGAACAGGTTCACCCGGCTTGATCATCCGGATGCCGAGCGGAAATGTGTCCGGCCGAACATGCCGGCCAATCGCCTCATCAAGTGTTTTCAGTTTTTGCGCAACTGCCGCGTCCATGGGCTGCGATGCCTCGGCAGCTAGAACTAGCCCAACCACGGCGGCGCAGGCAAAGGTGACGACTCTTAGATGTGTGACTCTGCCACCGAAGGGGTCGAGGAGGACGGAAGCGAGGGTGTCGACGGAAATGGAATAGCGTCGTCGTCCGGTCTGGGGTGGAGCGGGGTCACCTCAACATGAGCGACACCTTTGCCAGTGATCCCGAGCTTCTGCGCCGCGCGCTTGGACAGGTCCATTGTTCGCCCTCGGACGTGGGGACCGCGATCGTTGATACGGACCACGACCGACTTTCCGTTGGCGGGATTCCTCACCACGACGCGTGACCCGAGGGGAAGGGTCTTCGACGCGGCCGTCATCGCGTTTTGATTGAAACGCTCGCCGGTGCTCGTTATGTGGCCATTGAAACCCGGCCCATACCAGGACGCGATCTCCACCTTCCGCCTGGTCCGAGGCGGCGGATGAGCGGGCTGGGCAACGACAGGCGGCGGTGGTGGCGGTGCCACTTCGACCGGAGCGGTGGCGCATCCGATGAACTCGAACAGCGCCGCACCGGCCATCACTAACGTCATCAGCCTGACACGAGCGTTTATTGAAGATGAGAAGGACATGATCTGGTCTTCGGAAGCGGTCTGAGGTCTCGGCTCTAGTTGAAAAACTAGAGCGATAGACCCACCCTTCGCAAAACTTTTTTTTGCGGAAAGACCTGATTTTTCTTGCGTGGAAGCACGCAGACGTGGTCAGGCCCGCCAAGACCAGACAGGACCTCGATCGTCATGCCATGGGTCGGATCCCTACAGGGCCACAGATCCAACGCATTCTTTTCAGGAGACACGGATGAGACGTGCGGCGAAGAAGCCGTCGAGGCCGCCGAGGTCGGGACGCGTGTGCATCATGCCGCGCCCATCAAGAAAATCGCCCAGAGCGTCGGCATTGGGCGGATGAGAATCGAGGCGGAATCGCCGATTCGCTTGCAGAAATCTGCCGACTACGCTCTCACCTTCCTCGGGCGCCAGGCTGCAGACCGAATAGACGAGCGCTCCCGCAGACTTCACGAGGGCGGCCGCGTTCGCGAGCATCCGCGATTGAATCTCCGCCATGCGTGCCGGGTCGCCCGGCACCACGCGCCAGCGTATCTCCGGATGCTCCCGCAGAGTGCCGAGGCCCGTGCAGGGCGCGTCGAGCAAAACGCAGTCGAAGGCGCCCTCGCGCATCGGCAACGCGCCGGCAGTATCGGCGCGCACGAATTGGACATTTCGGTGCCGCAGTTGCCTGCTCAATTGGCGAGCGCCTTTGAGGCCGCCGAAATTGGTGTCGATGCCGATCACTTTTCCGTTGGGACCAGCCAACTCGGCAAGATGCGCCGACTTGCCACCCGGCGCCGCGGCGCAATCTGCAATTGTGCTTCCTGCCGCGGGCGCGAGCAGGCGGCTCACGAGTTGCGATGACTCGGATTGCGCCTGGAAGAGTCCAGCTCGATACGATTCTGATTCGAAGCGGGGAGCGCCTCTCAAGATTGCGGTCTCGGGGAATCGAGATTGCGGCTCTGTCTCCATCCCGTCCGCCTGGAGGCGTTGCACGATCTCGTCGCGCGATCCCTTGAGCAGGTTCAGCCGCAGGACGTTGGGCGCAGCCTCGTTGTTCGCGGCCATCAGCCGCTCAGCGCTGTCACGCCCGAACCATTCGATGAAGCGCTCGACTATCCAGCGCGGATGTGAATACGCAAGGGCCAGCCATCCGACTTCATCCGCGTCGCGTTCGGGAAGTGGCAGCTGCTCGCGCGTCGCTCGGCGCATCACGGCATTGATAAACCCTGCTGCCGCTTTGGCTCCGCGGCTTCGCTTGGCGAGCTCCACCGAAGTCGAGACAGCGGCGTGCTGCGGAATGCGATCGAGAAATCGAAGTTGCAGCAGGCCCATCCGCATGATCGCGACCGCCTCGGGCTGGATGCCCGCGAGATCGCGGCCGCAGAAACGCTCCAGCTCGTAGTCGAGCCGCGCGCGCCACGCGATCGTTCCCAGCACCAGGCGCGTCACGAGTCGGCGATCGGCAACATCGAGGACGGGCAAGCGCGCTCCCAGCATCGCATCGGCATAGCCACCGCGATGCTCTACCGCCATCAGGATTTCGAGGGCGATTTGCCGCGAATGAAGTCCCGCCGGAATGCGGTCGGCCTCGCGACCGCCGCGCACCGGGGTCTTCATGTGCCGAGACGCGTGCCGATCGCGATTCGGCGTCCGTTGAAGAAGTCCGATGCGCTCATGCGTTTCCGGCCCGCCGCCTGAACTTCGTGCAGGGCGAGGCGACCAGTGCCGCATTGCACGATGGGAACCGGTTTCAGCGCAACGACACTACCCGGTGTCTCGGCGGGGCCTATCGAATCGACGCGGGCGCGCCAGATCATCAGGGGCTCGGCATTGAGCGTCGTGCGCGCGACCGGCCAGGGATCGTACGCGCGCGTCATGCGCTCGATAAATGCCGCATCGCGGTTCCAATCGATGATCGCGTCCTCTTTGTTGATTTGCTTTGTGAAAGTCACCGCGGACTCGTCTTGCGGTGTTTCGAGCGCTGCACCCTTCGCGATCAGATCCAGGGCTTCCAGCAATGTCGTCGCGCCCCGCTCGGCGAGCCTTTCCTTGAGGGTCCCCTGCGTGTCTTCGGAGGCAATCGGAATTGCGCGCTTCAGGATCATCGGGCCTGCATCCATCTCCTGCACCACGCGCATGATCGTGACGCCCGTCTCCGCATCGCCGGCGAGAATCGCGCCTTCGATCGGCGATGCGCCCCGATGCCGTGGCAAGAGCGAAGCATGCACGTTGATCGGCATCAGGCGGGGAGCATCGAGAATCTCCTGCGGCAAAATCCGTCCGTAGGCAGCGACTACGAGCAAATCTGGATCGTATGATTTGAGTTGAGCGAGGAATTCCAGCGTCCTGATACGCGTGGGCTTGAGCGTGGGAACCTGATGCTGCGCGGCCACCGCGCCGACCTCGCTGGGAGCCATCGCCATGCCCCGGCCGCGAGGCTCATCGGGACGCGTGACTACCGCGACGACCCGAAAACGCGGATCTCCTGCCGTCAGCAAGCGCTCGAGAATGTGCGCCGCGAGCGCGGGGGTGCCCAGGAAGACGATTTTCAGCGGGGGTGCGATTTCAGATGCGGACCGCGGAGGGACGCTCATCGGCCTTGCCCTCCTTGATCATCTTCTTGAGCTTGCGGCGATAGAGCTCGCGCTTGATGCGGCTGATGCGGTCGATGAACAGCTTACCATCGAGATGATCGATTTCGTGCTGAAGCGCGACGGCGAGCAGGTCCTCGGCCTCGATCTCGATTTCCTTCTCGTCGGGCGTCCACGCGCGCACGAGAACCTTGGCGGCGCGCTCGACTTCCGCTGAGTAGTCGATCACGGAGAGGCACCCTTCTTCCCAGATGATCTTGCCTTCCGCTTCAACGACCTTCGGGTTGATGAGCTTGAGAAGATGCTTGCCGGGCTCCTCGTGATCGGTGTCCAGCACGACGATGCGTTTTGACTCGCCGACCTGTGGGGCAGCCAGCCCGACGCCGGGCGCGGCGTACATGGTCTGGGTCATGCTGTCGATCAGCGAGTTCAGCTCGCCGTTGATATTTTCGACTTTGCGCGCAGGTTGCTTGAGCACCTCGTCGGGGAATTTGCGAATCTTGAGAAGGGCCATCGTGTAATCGCCGGAAAATCAAATTATCAAAGCATCCGGAGGCTCGAAAGGCAGCCCTCATGGCCAAGAAGACGGTGGCGGTATCGACCGATCCTCATCCGGCGCGAAGCGCGCCCGGGGATCCTTTGTCGCGTTGGTCCTCAGGACACCTGGCTGGATCGGCGCCTTCTCCCTTCGGGAGAAGCACTTCGTTGCTACTATCCCTTCCTTCCCAGGGAAGGGGTCAGCAGTTAGGTTGATCGGCACACATGTCTTCCGACCAAATCGCGTTCGTGTTGTGCCGCCCGATGCAGGCCGGCAACATCGGGTCCGCAGCACGCGCCATCAAGAACATGGGCTTCGCAGATCTGCGGCTGGTCGCGCCTGCAGCGTCAGCGGAAAATCGCGCAGCTACTTCGATGGCGGTACACGCCGGCGATGTGCTCGCCAGCGCAACCATACATCCGGACCTTGCCGCCGCTCTTCACGATCGAACCCTGACCGTTGGAACCACCTGCCGGCCGGGGCTCTATCGCAGCGGTGCGGTTTCGCTCCGCGATGCCGCCGCGGAGCTGATCGCCGAGAGCCGCCGCAATCGCATCGCGATCATCTTCGGACCCGAGGATCACGGCCTCACCAACGATGAGCTGAAATCGTGCCATCGCCTGATCACTATCCCGACGGCCGATGAGTATCCGTCCCTGAACCTGGCGCAAGCCGTGATGGTGGTCGCCTACGAGTTGCGCCTGGCGTCAGACGCCAGCGCCACGGAGGCATCGGGTGCGATGGAGTTCGCACCCGCAGGGGAGGTCGAGGCGATGCTCACGCGGATGAGCGATGCGCTGATCGAGATCGGCTTTCTGCCCGCCGACAATCCCGACCACATCATGTTCGCGCTCCGCGCGCTCTTCGGACGCAGCGGACTGAGCGCGCGCGAACTCGACATTTTGAACGGAATCGCGCGCCAAATGAAATGGACCGCGGAAGGCGGCGCCGCGACGCTGGCGAAAAAACGCGCCACCGGCCGAAAACTGCGCTAGCCTCGCGCGTATCCATTTTCCGCCGCCTTCGTACCTAATAGTCGGAGTCTCCGATGCAGCAGGTTGGCGACCTTCCCGGTCAATATCGCCCTCTCCATGCGCTGAACCGCCTGGGTTTCGGGCCGCGCCCGGGAGATATCGACCGCGTCAGCGCAATCGGCATCGACCGATACCTCGATGAGCAGCTTCATCCGGAATCGATCCCGATTCCTGAAAGCCTGAGCACCAAGGTTTCCTCGTATCGCACCCTGCACATGACCCCGCAGGCGCTGTTCCGCGAGTATCAGCTGCCCGTCATGGAGGCGCGGAGAGAAACCCGAGGCGAGGACAAGGAAGCGGTTCGCGACGCGATAAAGGATCAGCGCATCCGCCAGCGAATCGTGATGCGTGAGGCGGCGGAGGCCCGGCTGGTTCGCGCGATCTACGGCCCGCGCCAGCTCCAGGAAGTGATGACCGCTTTCTGGTTCAACCATTTCAATGTCTTCGCGGGCAAAGGCCTCGACTACATCTGGACCGGTTCGTTCGAGGAGATCGCGATCCGACCGCATACGATGGGCAGGTTTCGCGATCTGCTCGGCGCGACCGCGCGGCATCCCGCGATGCTCTTCTATCTCGACAACTGGCAGAACACCGCTCCCAAGAGCGCCGGTGCGAAGGGCAAGTTCGAGGGTATCAACGAGAACTACGCCCGCGAGCTGATGGAATTGCACACGCTGGGCGTGAATGGCGGATACACGCAGCAGGACGTCATTGCCCTTGCGCGAATCCTGACAGGATGGGGGCTGCCGCGGGGCCGCGATCAGCAGCCGCGCAACCCGGAACGGAACGCAGGCGCATTCGGTATGTTCGGCCCGATACGCCGGCGGCGCTTCAACGGCGGCGACGGGCGGCGCGTGCCTGTCGATCCGAGCTTCTTCTACTTCGATGCGGACCGGCACGATTTCGGCGACAAGATTTTCCTGGGACACGAGATCCGAGGATCGGGAATCGAGGAGGGCGAGCAGGCGCTCGATATTCTCGCGCGGCATCCTGCGACCGCGCGCCACGTGAGTTACCAACTCGCGCAGTACTTCGTCAGCGACGATCCACCCGACACGCTGGTGCAGCGGATGGCGCAGCGTTACGCGCAGACCGACGGAGATATCCGCGAGGTGCTGACGACTATCTTCACTTCACCCGAGTTCTGGAATCAGCGCGCATACGCCGCGAAGTTCAAGAGCCCGTACGAATATGTCGTATCGTGCGTGCGCGCGAGCGACGTACAGGTCAGCAACTATCGTCCCCTCTACGGCACAATGCAGTTGCTTGGTATGCCCCTTTACGGCTGCCAGACCCCAAATGGGTACGCGAACACCCGGGATGCTTGGCTCAATCCGGATGCGATGATGACTCGGCTGAGTTTCGCGACGGCGCTGGGCAGCGGGAATCTTCCCCTCGACCGGCCGCCATTCGACGAGGACGACGAACCGGGGAAGGGAGCCGCGGTGCCGCGAAAAGCGGCGGCAAACCCGAAAATCAAGATTCAATACAACCCGGAGCGGCCGAACCGGATGACACCGCCCGACGCGGCCGAGCTGACACGGTCGATGGGAGAGACCCTGTCTGAATCGACGAGCGGCGCGATTGAGGCCGCTCCGATGCAGTTACGCGCCGCACTCGTGCTGGGCAGCCCGGAGTTCATGATGCGTTAGTGAGTAGTCGCGATGGAAAATGTTGACGACAAACTTTTACTGCCCGAATCGCAATGCGAATTTTGCGCGCGCCGGGATGAATCTGTCTTGTCGCGCCGAGCGTTTCTGCGCCGCGCCGCCCTGCTCTCTGCCGGCGGTATCGTCCTGTTGAGTCCGCGCGCCTGGGCTGCGCGCGTATTGGGGGCCGACGGGGATCACCGGCGGCTGGTCGTGGTCTTTCTGCGTGGAGCCGTCGATGGGCTCAATGTCGTCGTGCCGCACGCCGAGCCGGCATACTACGATGCACGCCCGACGATCGCGATTGGACGCGCGGGAGCCGAGGGCGGAGTTCTCGACCTGGATGGCTTCTTCGGACTGCATCCGGCACTGGCATCGATGATGCCGCTGTGGAGCGATCGCACCCTGGCCTTTGTGCACGCCTGCGGCTCGCCCGACCCGACCCGTTCTCACTTCGATGCGCAGGACTACATGGAGAGCGGCACGCCGGGCATCAAGAGTACTCACGACGGCTGGCTGAATCGTGTACTGGCGCAGCTACCGGGAGCGCATAACCCGACCGAGGCGCTCAGCATGGGGCCGACGCTGGCGCGAATCATGAGCGGCAAGATGGCGGTGGCGAATCTGCCGCTCGGGCGGGCGGCGGAACGTCCACTGCCGATGGACCGTCCGGTGGTTGAGCAGGCGTTCGATCGCCTTTACTCCGGCTCGGACGCATTGAGCCGCGCGTATCAGGAGGGACGCGAATCGAGAAAGAAGCTCCAGGCCGATTTGCAGCGCGATATGACGGAGGCTGACGCCGGTGCTCCGGGGCCGCAGGGCTTCTCGGATGACACCGATCGCCTCGCGCACCTGATTCGCCGCGACCCGTCGATCCGGGTCGCGTTCCTGGCCCTCGGCGGATGGGACACGCATGTCAGCCAAGGGGGAGCGCAGGGGCAGCTGGCGGGACATCTGAAGCCGCTGGCTGATGGACTGTCGAGCTTTGCAAAGGCGCTTGGTCCCGACTACCAGGACACCGTGGTTGTGGTCATCTCCGAGTTCGGCCGGACCATGAAGGAAAACGGCAACGGCGGAACCGACCACGGGCACGGCAACGTGATGTGGATAATGGGCGGCCCGGTGCGGGGCGGCAAAATTTTCGGGCGTTGGCCAGGGCTCACGACCGACGCCCTCTACCAGGAACGCGACCTGGCGATCACCACCGATTTCCGGCAGCCGATCGCGATGGTACTGCGATCGCATCTGGGGCTGACTGATCCCCAACTCGGCGTCGTGTTTCCTGGTGCACCGCTTTCGGGGACAACAGTTGAAGGCTTGATCCGCAGCTGAAGGCCAACAATTCAAAGACAGAATCTTGAATCACGCGAGCTCCCCCCTACGCCAGGGTTTCGGGTGACGGAGTCGCTTCGCGCTGAAAAAGGACCCACTGCTTCCGCGCAAAAGAGCGCGGCATCCTCGCCCTGTCAGGGCGAGGGCTAAGTGAAAAGGGCGGCGGCCGCGCCGTGTGGGGCGACGCGGCCGCCTTTTGGGGGAGTCTTGCTGCTCACGTTTGCGGGGAGGGGTGCGTGAGCGGCACGGGTCCAGCCCCGTCCGAAGGGAGCGCGGGGAGGGCTCGCTTTTGCTCCATCCGGACCGCGTCTTACACTTCCGGGCTTTAACCGTGGGGGAATTTATCGCCGCGACCCGCCGCGCATCATCAACACACGGTTAGATGAATATTAAATCCGGCACTGCTATCCACAGCGCGGCTGCCCTTTGCACCGCGCGCGTTGAGACGCGAATATGCGCCCATGGAATACGATCTTTTTATTCGCGGCGGCACCCTGGTCGATGGATCCGGCGCTTCGCGCAAGCGTGCCGATATCGCCATCAAGTCGGGGAAAATTGCCGCCCTGGTCGATCCCGCCGACTCCGCGGAAGTCGTCGCGCAACGAAGCATCGACGCAACCGGCCTGGTCGTAGCACCCGGGTTCATCGATTTGCATTCGCATTCGGATTGGGTCGCCCCAATCCCGGAGCACGCAGCGATTCTCAAACCATTCTTGCTACAGGGCGTCACAACCTTTGTCGGCGGCAACTGTGGATTTTCGGTCGCTCCTGTCCGGCGCGAGCGCAGCCGGATGCTGGATGAATCGGGGCAGATGCTCTCCGAACGCAAATTCGCCTGGGATTGGCAGGAAGTGTCCGAGTTCAGCGCGCATCTCAAGCGCCAGGGACTCGCTCTAAATGTCGCGCACCTGGCGGGACACGGAAGCATCCGCCTGTGCGTGATGGGCGCCGACGCGGGGGAGCCATCGGCAGAGCAGCTTCGGGAGATGCAGGCGATGCTCGAGCGCGCGATGGCCGATGGCGCCGTGGGGCTTTCCACCGGGCTTGGTTACTTTCCCGGGATGATTGCGAAACCCGATGAACTCGCGGCGATGGCGCGTGTGGCGGGCGCGGCCGGCGGCGTGCTGACGTCGCATCTGCGCGCATACTCAACTCGATCGCTCTTTTTCCAAAGCGACGTGCCGCACAACCTGCTCGCAGTGCGTGAAATGATCGACGTGGCACGCCAGGCGCGGGTGCCGCTTCAAATCTCACATCTGATCTTCGTGGGCCGCCGCACGTGGCCGACCGCGCGCGAAATCGTCGATGACATCGAGCACGCAAGCCACGACGGCGTCGACGTGGCATTCGACACGTTCCCCTACACCTGCGGCAATACGACGATACGCGTGATCTTCCCCGCGTGGTCGCAGAATCATCTCGAGGAATTACTCGACAGCACGGATGGATGGGCGCGGCTGCGCGACGGCTTTCAGCCGCTGCGTTCGTTTATCGCGCAAGGGGTGCAATTGATGTGGGCGGTGAAACCGGAGCTCGCGCACTTCGAAGGAAAATTCTTCGGCGAGATCGCCGACGCGATGAAGCTCGACCCGGTCGAGGCGTACCTGACTATCGCGCGCGAGAGCGGCACCCGCGCGCGCGTGCTGAACCATCTCTACAGCGGCGACGATGCGGGTGATGAAGAGGCGCTGCAGACCGCGATGAGCCATCGGCTCAACGCCTTCGAGATGGATACCATCCTGACCTCGCACGGCCATCACAATCCCGCGAGCTTCGGCACCTACCCGCGAATTCTCGGTTACTACGTGCGAGAGCTGGGACTGCTAACGCTGGAGAACGCGATTTACAAAATGACCGGGATGGCGCCGGAGCGGATGCACCTGAAAGAGCGCGGCCTGGTGCGAAAAGATTTCGCCGCCGACTTGTGCATCTTTAATGCCGAGACGGTCGGTTGCGATGCGGACTCGCGCTCGCCGAATCAGAACCCGATCGGAATCGAGCACGTGCTGGTAAATGGGAAGGCGCTGATTGAAAACGGTCAGTGGCGTGGCGATGGCGTGCTCGCCGGCGAGTGGCTGTCTCGCGGATAGAAAATCAGAAATCCACGGACTACGCATATTGCCCAGATTCAGTTGCCGGAATCTGCGCTAGTCTGAGAAATCCGTGGATTCTTCGACTGCTATCGATCCATGTCCTGGATCTTTTGATCGACTTCGCGCAGCTTCGCGAGCTTTTGATCGGTCGGCGTTGGCCCTTCCGGCTTCTTGGAGGCCAGCTGCTCGCTGTGTTGCGTCGGCAGCTCACCATCGATCTTCTGCAGAGCTTCCTTGGAAAGCCGCCGCACCATCGGGCTGGGATCTTCATCCGACAACTTGATCAGCGTCGGGGTCGCCTTGTCACTTCCGATCTCACCCAGCGCGAACACTGCTGTGCCGCGTCCCTGGTCGTCGGTCTCCTCCGCGAGGTACTGGATGATCGGCAGAGCGCCCTGCGTGTCGCCGATTCTTCCCAACGCTGCGACGGCGTGGAGGCGAACCGCGGGTTCGGTCGATCGCAGAAACAACATCTGGGAGATTGGCTCGACGGCGGCGGTGGTTTCGCGCGCGCCGAGAATGTCGATCGCCTTCATTTTGACCCGGATGTCGGGATCGCCGAGCGCTTCGATAAGGATTCGATCCGCATCAGGATCCTGCAGGTTGCGCAACTTGTTGAGTTCGCCGACGCGCACGTTGGGGTCGGCGTCCTTCATACCGAGCTTGACGTCCTTGATGATCTTGAAGCTGGATTCCTGGTTGGCGCGAGACGCAATGTCGTCGATTCCGGCCTTAGTCATTCCCTGGTGCATCATGGGGCTGTTGGCCAATGCGCTTCCCATCCCCTGGCCGCCGTAGGATTGTGCGCGTGAAATCGAAGGCAACGCCAGCGCAAGTACGCAGACCGCGACTGCCGCTAAACCAACCCGGCATTTCGACATTTCGGAATCCTCCGCGATAGGTCAGAATTATTCGCGAAGATGAGCCTGATTGCAAGCAAAGCGATCCCTGGAAGTACGCAAAAGCCCTGTAAATTCAGGGCTTTCGCGATGTTGATTATTATGGCCGCTACTCTCGGCTCAAGTTGGCACCCGGCGGTCGCGCAAAAATCCGATACATCCGCAGATGCCACGCCTTCCGCCGCGAAGCCGCATCGAAAGAAACCTCACGTCGAGCCGACCCCGATGGCTTTGCCGCCCGACGTGAAAGTTCCCAGCTACACGCCGGCTTCGTTCCCGTTTCACGATGGCGAGCGCCTGGTTTACGAAGCTTCCTGGATCGGCATCCCTGCCGCGCGCGGATGGTTCGAGTTGCATCGCAACAAGAAGGACCCGGCGATCTGGAATGTCGAGGCGTGGATCGAAACCAACAAGGTCGTGGACCTGGTGTATCGCATGCGCGACTACATGCTCGAGCGCGTGTCGGTAGGATCGCTGCGCGCCCGCGATATCTACCAGGTGCAGCACGAGAATCAACGCGCGAACGAGTACACGATCACCTTCGATGAGCGCAGCAACAAAGTCGTCTCGACCAAGAAGAACCACAAGGGCGCGGAGACGCGCGAGTTCATCGCCAACGATCCCTTCGGGCCGATCTCGGGCGCGATGATGGCGCTCAGCCAGCAACTCACGCCGGGAGACCATCTGCTGTTCGATGTTTTCTCCGGCACCAATCGCTACGTGTTCAGCTTCGACGTGGACGGCAAAGACAAGGTGCAGGTCCCGGTCGGAACCTTCGAAGCGCTCAAGGTCTCGCCCGGCGTGGTGTACCTGAGCAATGGAAAACTGCGCAGCCAGGCGCGCGGGATGACGATCTGGATCAGCGCCGACCGGTTGCATCTGCCGCTGCGGATGGAAGCGGCGACGTTTATCGGCACGGTGCGTGCGGACCTGGTGCAGATCGACGGTCCGCCGCCGGTCCGCTCCGACTGAACAGGAATGGTTCCGCCGACTTCTCAGTTTGGCGTCTAGTGCTCTATGCTGCCGGCTGAGGGAACCCGACATGGGAAAGAAACTGGAATTCTTCTATGACTGTTCGAGCCCGTGGACCTATCTCGCGTTCACCAGGATCGAAGAAGTCGCCCGACGCCACGATGCGAACCTGATTTGGCGGCCGTTCCTCGTGGGCGGCGTGTTCAACACGGTCAATCCCAGCGTTTACGAGAGCCGCGCCAAGCCGGTGAAAGTGAAGGCGCGTTATTATGGAAAGGACCTCCAGGACTGGGCAAATTTCTACCAGATCAAGATCGGCAACCCCTCCGTGTTTCCGGTTAATTCGGTGAAAGCGATGCGCGGGGCGTTCGTCGCCGAAGAGCATGGAAAAATCTCGCCCTATTCGCGGCGCGTGTTTGAAAGCTACTGGGGCGACGATCGCGATATCAGCCAGGATGACGTGCTGCGCGATATCGTGCGCGAGGTCGGGCTGGATGAAAAAGAATACTTCACGAAGATCGCCGACGATCGCTACAAGGCGAAGCTGCGCACCAACACCGAGGAATTGATCGAACGGGGCGGCTTCGGGTCGCCTTCGATCTTTGTCGATGGCGTGATGTTCTTCGGCAACGATCGGCTGCCGCTGGTCGAGTGGGAACTGGACAAGTAGCAAGGATACGCGCGTTCATCGCGGTGCGGGTCAGCGATGAGGTCGAGGCAGCGCTCGCCCGCTTTGTCGATGAGGTTCGCGCGCCCGACGACGGCATCGCGTGGGTGCGGCGCGACAAGCTGCACGTCACGCTGAAGTTCCTCGGCGCCGCGATCGATTCCGCGAGGCTTCCCGCGTTGGAGCAGTCGCTCGCGCGCATCGCCGGTGACACATCCCCCTTGCGGGTTCGCACCGGTGGCATCGGCGCATTTCCCGACCTGCGCCGCCCGCGCGTTCTGTGGACCGGGCTGGAGTGCGACGCACTCTTGCAACTGGCGGCACATATCGAGAGCGCCGCGGTAGACGCGGGATTCGATCGTGCCGATCAGCCGTGGGCTCCTCACCTGACAATTGGACGGGTGCGCGACCCGCGCAAGCTAGTGCGGGTGCGTGCTCGGTTAGAGTCTGCAACCCATCGTGAGTTCGGAGAGTCGTGCATCACCGAAGTCTCGATCTACCGTAGCCACCTGTCGTCCAACGGCTCGACCTACGAAAGTCTTGCGGTATTCCCCCTTAGACCCCGGTAGGAGCGGACTCTTTCTCGACGGCGCAGGCGGAAGCCCGCGCCCGGCAGTCGGTTGGATAGAAGCCGCCGGGTGGGAGATAATCTGAATCGATGGCCGAGATCATCGACTTCGCAGAAGCCCAGGCCGAACGGCGGCGCGCGCGGCCTGCCGCGCACGAAGACCTGGAGCGCGCCGTCGAGCTTCTGAAGGCCAGTCTGGCAACGGCTGCGCAGGCGCTCGTCGATGCGGCCCCGGAAGAACAGTCGGAGCTCCTGACTCGCGTGGAGAGACTCGCCGCGATGGTTCGATACGGCTTGCGGATGCTCGGGCGCTCCGATGATCCCGGTCTCGATTCACCGCGACGTGAATCGCGCTGAGTTCGAGATGAGCGATCAGATAGAGCTCAAGATCCTCGGAATCGAGCCGGGAGAAGAAATTGCCGGCGGGCAGCATCTAACGATCCAGACCACGCGTGGACCCATCCCGATGATCTTCCATCCCGCGGCGGAGCCCGGGCGCGCCGCGCTGTGCGTCAGCGGAGCGATGGGCGGAGTCGACGGCCCATCGAAGCTCTACGCACGGCTGGGAGAGGAATTGCCGGCGGCGGGGATTGCGATCGCGCGACTTGACTATCGCGCGCCCAACGAATTCGGCGAATGCATGCTCGATGCGCTGGCGGGGTTATCGTTCCTGCGTGCGATGCGCTACGAGCGTGCGGCGCTGATTGGCCATTCCTTCGGCGGGGCGGTCGCGATCAACGCGGGCACTCTCGGTCCAACCATCACCACCGTGGTCGCGCTTTCGAGCCAACTCGCCGGCGCGCACGTGGTGGCGGAGCTTGCGCCCCGCCCTCTGCTGCTGGTGCATGGAACCGCGGACACCATCCTGCCCCATCAGTCATCGGAGGCGATCTTCGAGCGCGCCGGGGAGCCAAAGACCCTCAAGTTGCTGCCGGGCGCGGACCATCGCTTTGCCGGTTTCGGCGATGAGCTTTGGCAAATCGTGTCGGATTGGCTGGTAGAAAAGGTCTGAACGGGCGGGCCAATCTGGATTGGTCTCTGCGAGCCCTGTAGGCTTTCAACGCACGAAGATGGCAAGCGGACAAAGAATTGCGGTGGTTGGCGCTACGGGCGCCGTCGGTCAGACGACGTTAAAGCTCCTGCACGAGCGCAAGTTCCCGGTACGCGATCTGCGCGCATTCGCGTCGGCGCGATCGGCGGGCAAAAAGGTCACCTACGCGGGCGAGTCGATCACGGTCGAGGAGCTGACCACGGATTCTTTCAAGGGTATCGACCTCGCGTTGTTCTCGGCGGGTACCGAGCAGTCGCGCGAGTTCGCGCCGGCGGCGGTGAAGGCCGGCGCCATCGTTATCGACAAATCCAACGCCTTCAGGATGAATCCCGAGGTTCCGCTGGTGGTGCCGGAGATCAACGGCGCGGCCGCACGAAATCACAAGGGAATTCTGTCCTGTCCGAACTGCACGACGATTGTCACCGTGATGCCGCTGAAGCCGTTGCACGATGCGGGCCGGCTGCGCCGCGTGGTTGCAACCAGCTTCCAGGCCGTGTCGGGGGCGGGTGTAAACGGCGTCGCGGAGCTGCGCGCCCAGACGCTGGCGTGGGCCAAGGGCGAGCCGCTCAAGACCGAATTCTTCCAGCATCAGATTGCCTTCAACGTGATTCCGCACATCGACAAGTTCGTCGAGGGCGGCTACACGGGCGAGGAAATCAAGCTGGTGAACGAGGTGCGCAAGATTCTCGATGCGCCCAAGCTGCTGATCTCGCCCACCACGGTGCGAGTTCCGGTGTTCACCGCGCATTCGATCTCGGTCAACGCCGAGACCGAGCTGAAAGTGAGCGCGGTGAAGGCGCGCGAGGTGTTCGACAAGTTCCCGGGACTGCGGGTCGTGGATGATCCCGCGCAGAATCGCTACCCGATGCCGATAATCGCGGAAGGCCAGGATGACTGCCTCGTTGGACGCATCCGCGAGGACATCAGCAATCCCAAGGCGATCAACTTCTGGGTGAGCGGCGACCAGTTGCGCAAGGGCGCCGCGCTCAACGGCATCCAGATCGCCGAACTACTGATTCAGTAGGACATAGGGCAAGAAGAACAAGGACGGGGCGACGATTCGCTCCGGCCTTTGTTCGTAAGCATTCGGGCGACTAGTCGCTGCAGAACGGTGTACCCTCGCTCTCCGGCGGCAGGGCAAAAAACACCACTCCGTTGTTGTTGTTGCATCCAAATGTTGTGGTAGTTCCCGCGCAATTGCCGCTTGGCAGTGCGGTAGGAATATTGCCGGGGCTGCTCTGCAACTTGGACAAGTCCACCTGCATCACGAACGCAGCACCCGACGTGGTGGAGCCGGAAGTGGCAACTGCGTAGCCCAGGTTGTGCACTGAATCGACCGCAACGGCATAGGGATCGCCCTGCGTCTCCCAAGAGCATCCGTTGGGATCGTTTGGCGCCGAGGAGACAATTTGCGAGAGCTGGGTCGCCACGATTTGCGTCACCGGATTCGAGGGCATCGTAATGAGGCTGAGGCCGTTGGAAGTGTCTTCAATCAGGAATCCCTGGTGAGTATTCGAGTTCACCGCCGAGCCCGCGGTTTCGCTGGGTAGTCCCGTCAGCAGGACCGAGTTCGGGTTGGTACCACCCTCCGTTACCGTGCACGAGGTGCCGCTTCCGGAGAGCGTAGACCCGTTGAGGTTGAGAACCGTGGCCGTGCCGTCCTCGTTGCTGATGATCACGATGTTGGTGGTGGTATCGAAGGACGCACCGTCCTGGTCATCGCCCAGATTCGAATCGAGCAGCGTGCAGGTCCGCTTGCCGTTCAAGTCGACAATCTGCGTATTGCCGGCAGTATTGGAATCAGAGGCATCGAGCAGTTGTTCGGTGACCGGGTTAAAGGCGAAAGTTTCGGGATAGTTCGCCTGGATCAGAGTGCCAAAGGTCCTCGTGACCGGATTGAAGTCGATTATTCCTGTGCAAGCTCCAGCGGTCGGGCACGAATCAGTGTCCGTGACCCCGATCGTCGCGACCTGGCGGACCGGGTCGAACAGCACCTGGCCGGTATCTCCCGGCTGGCTGTTTCCCGGAATCGTAATTGGCGTGGGCGTCAGGAGCGCAAAGGTGTTTTCATCGATCATATCGACGAATCCGGTCCCGGATTGACCGCTAACTACGATAACGATTCCGTCCTTGGCATCGAGCGCCGTGCCGGTCGGCGAGTCGGGATGACCCAGGATAACCGTGGCCTGCCGAGGATCGGTGGTGTTCGGATTGACGGCCAGATTCAGGACCGAAACTCGGGCATTGCCCGAAGTCGGGTCAGGAGAAAACAGCAGCGGGATGAACGCGATTTGCTTGACGGGGTCGAGCGCGAAGAGGCCCGAACCGGAGGTGCCTACCACCTGGGTCGGGGTTGCCGTTGGCGTCGCGGTGTTCGTCGAGGTCGCGGTAGGCGTTGGACTGGAGCTCGAGGTAGGGGTGCCGGTCGGGGTCGGGGTTTTCTTGCTGGAGCACTTCGCGCAGGGGTCACATGCAGAAGCCAGAGCGAGACCTGCCGCAGCGAGTGCTGCAGGAATCAGTAAGTTCCATAACCGCGATGCCATCTGAATCCTCCCTGAGGTCATCGCCACCCCCGCCGCAAGCTACAGTAGATGCGCCCAATCTTGCAATTGTCAGCGGACCCTAAATCGCGTCTTCGTACCGAAAGCTGAAAAATGAGACTTTGAGTCGCACGTGGCGCACGTCGCCGTCTCCTCAGCCAACCTGGATAGCGGACGGCAGCCCAAATCCGGAAAGAACGGGCGCGACGACCCGCCCGTGTTTCTAGGGTGTGTAGAGATCCGTGCTGTTGGTCGTAGTGAAGTTGGCGTTGACGCCGCCAGCGATCAGCACCTGGCCGTCAAGAAGCAGCGTTGAGGTGGGAAGTCCGCGCCCCGAGCTCAGCGAAAGAGGACTCGCGGAAAAAGAGTCGGTGCCCATGAAGTAAAGCTCGGTACTGCTTAACCCTGCTCCGCCCCCGACAGTATCGCCGCCGGATATGATGACCGTTCCGCCCGCGGTGAGGCTCGCCGCCATGTTGCCGCGCGCGACGTTCATCATCGTGCTGCTCGCTGTCCTGGGATTCTGGAATTGACCGTTTTGCGCGAGGAACAAGTCGGTCGTTTTGAGCGCGTGCGTGCCGTCGCCCGCGACGAGTCCTCCCGCGATGAGGACATTGCCGTCGGGCAACAGGGTGGCTGTGCCGAATGCGCGTGCAGCAATCATAGAGTTGGTAACAAGCGAGAACGTGGGACTGCCACTCCCCGGATTGAAGATCTCCGCCGAGTTGAGCGTGGTACCGCTATTGTTGTTTCCACCCGCAAATAGCGCCGTCCCGTCTGACAAGATGGTGGCCATCAGGGCCGTTCTGGCCGCGCTCATCGTGGGACCGTTGTTGAACGTTCCGACATTCGGTGCGGGCGCCGGCGTATAGATATCGCTGCTGTTCAGGGCACCGCTTCCCGAGTCGCCTCCCGCGATGAGTACGTCGCCATTGCTCAGCAGTACGGCGGCCGCGTGCTCGCGTTCGGCACTCATGTTCGGTCCTTGCGTGAAGGTATTGCTCGAGGGATCAAACAGGTCCGTGGTGTTGGTTATGAGGCTCGATTGCGTTCTGCCGCCGGCGATCAGCACCTTGCCGTTGGGCAGCAGCGTGGCGGTCGCAAACTCTCTGGTTGTAGACATCGTGTTGCTGACGGTGCTGAAGGTTTTGTTGGTCGAGTTGTAGAGGACCGCGTCGTTGCGCACGGTTTCTGCCTGGCTGCTGAACCCGCCCGCAATGAGTACCCTGCCGTCCCGGAGCAGCGTTGCGGTCGCTCCTTCACGATCCTGGGCCTGGGTAATGGTAGGCGTAGGAGTACCCATCGGCGGTCCCGGTGTCATCGAATTGACCGGCGAGGGGATGGCCTGGAGGATTCCGTTGTTGATCGCGCCCAGGCCTCCGCTGCTCGCCACGTCACTGGGCGACACGCCGTTAGCCCTCAGTACGTTGCCGGCGCCGCCAAAGGCGAATGCGCGGGAAACCAGTTGCAGGCCAAAGGCGCCTGATAGCGCGTCCTCGAACATTGCGGTTCCGGCGAGGGCGGGCAGGTTTCCATTGCAGTAGGAGATCGTAACTCCGAATTCCTTACCATCGAAGACGCCGTCGACGATGTCCTGGGCCAGCGCGGTGATCAATCCACCGGGGGAACTCGGACATAGCAGTTGATCTTCGTTGATGATCGCGCCCAGCACGAGTCCCAGTTTACCGGCGTCAGTTGCGGGAGACATGAAATCACTGGGCAGATAGCTGGGGATCAGCAAGTCCGGACTGGTCCCGAGCCCGTAGACGTTCTTGATAAACGTGTTCGCGTTGCTCAGGGCGGTGAGAAGCGGTGACTCGTTCTGCGCAACCTCGCCGATCGCCCGCCAGAAGATGAGATCGGTCAGCGGGTTGATCTCTATGGTTTGACCGGGCGATAGCGACGGCACCAGCAGGTAAAGCGGGGCCGCATCGATCGATGTGCTGTCTTCTTCGCTGACAAAGGTTCCGCCCGCGGTGAAAATCAGGATCGCGCCGGTCGGCGTAGTTGAAAACGTGAGTGTATATGAGCCATCGGCGCCGGTTGTGGACGTAGCGACTGGGGTTGAGGTCGGCGTTCCCGAGGCATCCACACCAAAGCCGAAGACCTCCGATCCCACCATCGGGCCCTGGTACGCATTTCCGTTAGCCGTCGAGGTTGGGGTTGGCGTCGCGGTCGCGGTCGGGGTGGCAGTCGCCGTTGCAGTAGCGGTCGGGGTTCTCGTCGCAGTGCCGGTTGCTGTGGCAGTGGCGGTCGCACTCGAGGTAGCGGTCGAAGTTGCAGTTGCCGTCGCGCTGACAGTCGGCGTCGCGGTCGCGGTCGGGGTTCCAGTGGCGGTCGGAGTTTCAGTCGGAGTGGGAGTCGCCTTCGAAGTGCACTTGGGACAAGGGTCGCAAGCCGCAGCCAGCATCAGTGCGGCCATCGCGAGGACAATGCGTGGATATGTCGTCCTACCTCGAGACACGAGTCCCCTACATTCGGTTACTTGTCGCCCATCACCCCGCGGCACGGTACAGCATCGTACGACGCGCTTGCAATTGCGGATCGACGATCGGGTGAAGTGTTGCGGACGCCGTGAAATCGGCGAGTTCAACACAATTGGGGCTGTGCTGAGCGACGCAGGGCGTTACTTGGCGTAATTGACTATCTAACCTGCTGACCGAGTGGTCCGTCGATTGACACCCGTATCCACCTCGGATAACTCTGGTGGCACGATAGTTTGAGCCTTATCGAGAGCGGTGGAGGGACAGGCCCGACGATGCCGCAGCAACCGGCCCGAATGAAAAGGGTGCTGGTGCTAACTCCTGCGAGACCCCGACGAAAGGTGGGTCTTGGAAGATAGGGCGAGAGTTGCAGAACCCTCGTCCTCAATCGCAGGAAGAGGGTTTTTGATTTTCGGACGAAACCTTCACCGCTTCCGGAAAGACTCTTTGAGAAGAAATGAAATCCACCGGACGCATATTGATCGTCGGTGTGGGCGGCCTGGGAGTTCCCGCCGCGTGCGCACTCGCGCGCGCGGGAGCAAGCCGCATTACGCTCATCGATCCGGATCCGGTTGAACTCTCCAACCTTGCGCGCCAGGTCATCTATCGCGACACCGACATCGGAAAGCTAAAGGCCGAGGTCGCCGGTGTGCGCCTGCGCGAAGCGTTTCCGGATCGCGAAATTACCACGCACGTCGGAACGTTCGATTCCCGCAGTGCCGTCAACCTCGTGTCAACACACGAGTTCCTGATAGATGCGACGGACGACCCGGCGACAAAATTTCTGATCAACGACACTGCTCTCGAAGCTCGGCGTCCGTTCGTGTACGGCGGCGTGCTCGCGATGGCCGGGCAGGCGATGACGATAGTGCCGGGACGCACGGCGTGCCTGCGGTGCCTGTTTGAAACCGCGCCTGACCCCGATGAAGTCGCATCGTGCCGCGAGGCGGGAATCATCGGGCCGGTGGCCGGAGTTATCGGCGAGATCCAGGCGGCCGAAGCGATCGCATCGTTGTCGGGCGCGATGCCCCGGCTGGCGGGGCGCATCCTGACCTACGACGCGGCGAGGTCCGCGAGATTCAGAGTAACCGAGGTACCAATTCGAACCGGATGCAAATGCGAAGCGGTGCGACGCGACAGCGCCGCCGCTTCCGTTCATCAATAGGGGACTGCGATGAGCTACATCACCAATCTCAAGTGCAAGGAATGCGGACAGGAATACCCGGTCGCGCCGCTGCACGTCTGCGAGACGTGTTTCGGTCCGCTGGAGGTCAACTACGACTACGCGAAAATTCGCAGCGCGATGACGCGCGCGAAGATCGAAGCGCGTCCGCACAACCTGTGGCGCTATCGCGAGCTGCTTCCGGTCGACAGCGAACCGGAAGTCGGCCCCCATTCGGGCTTCACGCCGCTGGTGCATTGCAAGCGCCTGGGCGCGGAACTCGGGTTGAAGCACCTCTACGTCAAGGACGATACGGTCAACCATCCCACGCTCTCGTACAAAGACCGCGTGGTGTCGGTCGCGATTACCAAGGCGCGCGAATTCGGCTTCACCACGGTGTCGTGCGCATCGACCGGAAATCTCGCGACGGCGGTCGCGGCCCACGCGGCGCGCGCCGGGCTCAAGTGCTTCATCTTCATGCCGGAAGGCGTGGAGTCTGGAAAAATCGTCGGCTCGACGATTTACGGCGCGCAGGTGATCACGATTCGCGGCAACTACGATGACGTCAACCGGTTGTGCAGCGAAATCGCCGACAAGTACGGTTGGGCATTCGTCAATATCAACCTGCGCCCGTACTACACCGAGGGCGCCAAGACCTTCGGCTTCGAAGTCGCCGAACAGCTCGGATGGAAGTTGCCCGACCATATCGTGGTTCCAACCGCAGGCGGGACGATCCTGCCCAAGGTGGCCAAGGCGTTCAAAGAAATGAAGGAGGTGGGCCTGGTCAAAGGACCCAACTTCAAGATTCACTCCGCGCAGGCTGCCGGCTCCGCGCCGGTGATCCACGCGCTGCACAAGGGCGTGGACCTGATCACGCCGGTGAAACCCGATACGATCGCCAAGTCGATCGCGATCGGTAATCCCGCCGACGGCTACTACGTGCTGCGCGCGGTCCGCGAATCAGGCGGATGGGGCGAAAGCGCGACCGACCCGGAGATCATAGAGGCGATCAAGCTGCTCGCCCGCACCGAAGGAATCTTTGCCGAGCCTGCCGGGGGCACCACGCTTGCGGTTGCGCTCAAGCTCCTCAAGCAGGGCCGCATCAAGCCCGACGAAACGGTGGTGGTCTCGATCACCGGCAACGGCTACAAGACGCTCGAGGCAGTTGCGGGCGCGATCGAGCGTCCGTTCGTGATCGATGCGCGCCTGCGCGAGTTCGACGCGCTGTTCGAGCGGCTGGGCGAAGCAAAGTCGGCGGCGTCGGCCTGATTTTGTACCCGGCTTGTCTGCGCGGTACGGCAGGAATAAGCATCAAGATCCGCTTGAGGGAGGTATAGTTTACCCATGGCAGTACGAGTCCGAGTCCCTACCCCTTTGCGCCGTTTCACCGGTGGCGAAGGTGAAGTTCCCGCCGACGGCGCATCGATTCGCCAGGTCATCGAGGACCTCGAGAAGCGCCACGCCGGCATCCGCGAGCGCCTGCTCGACGACAAGGGTGAGATTCGCCGCTTCGTGAATATCTACCTGAACGGCGATGACGTGCGTTTTCTCGATTCGCTGAATTCCAGAGTCAAGGACGGCGACGACATTTCGATCGTCCCGGCAATCGCAGGCGGCCACTAGAGGTTTCCTTGGCGCAAGCATTCGCGAAGAACGGAGCGAGGGAACCTGAAGGCCAGGTCGTTCCCCAGGCGCGCGCGGGAAGCGTGCTCGAGCTGATCGGGAATACGCCGCTGCTCGAAATCAGGCGGCTGACCCGGGGCCTGCTGCGCCCGGGAGTGCGAATCTTCGCGAAGCTCGAGGGCTTCAACCCGGGCGGGTCGGTCAAGGATCGCCCCGCCCGCAAGATGATCGAGGTTGGGCTGGCGACGGGCGAGCTGCGACCCGGCAAGACCATCATCGATTCGACCTCGGGCAACACCGGAATCGCGCTGGCGATGGTCGGCGCCGCGGTCGGCTACCCGGTGGAGCTGGTGATGGCCGCGAACGTCAGTCGCGAGCGCAAGAAGATCATCGAAGCCTTCGGCGCGCGGCCGATTTATTCGGACCCGATGAAAAGCTCGGACGGCGCGATTGAAAAGTGTCGCGAGATCATCGCGGAAAATTCCGACAAATACTTCAAGCCCGACCAGTACAACAACGAGGCAAACTCTCTCGCGCATTTCGAGACCACCGGTCCCGAAATATGGCGGCAGACGCGCGGCCTGGTGACCCACTTCATCGCGGGCATCGGCACCAGCGGAACGGTGATGGGCGCGGGGCGTTTTCTCAAGTCGAAGAATCCGAAAGTCCAGGTGATCGCGGTCGAGCCCGACGATGAGCTGCACGGCCTGGAAGGGCTCAAGCACATGGCGACCGCGATCGTACCCGGCATCTACCACGAGTCCCAACTCGACCTGAAACTTCCGATCGGCACCGAGGAAGCCTACGAGATGGTCTATGCGCTCGGGCAGACCGAAGGCGTGCTGGTAGGACAATCTTCGGGGGCCGCGATGATCGCCGCGCTGAAAGTCGCGCGCGATCTCCACGAGGGCTGCATCGTGGCCATCTTCCCTGACTTCGGCGACAAGTACCTCTCGACCAACTTGTGGATCGGGTGGCAGGAGTGGCGCCGCGAACGGCTGGCGCAGGTGCTCAGCAAATGGAACGCATCCACGAACGCTACTACCTGAGCTATCCGCGAGCGCTCATCAAGGAACCGATTCTTTACCACCTGGTGAAGAAATTCGACCTGGTGTTCAACATCCGCGGCGCCAGCGTGTCCGAGGAGATGGGGCTGGTCGCGGTCGAGTTCGAAGGCACGCGGGATCAAATCGAGCGTGCGCTGGTTTGGCTGCGATCTTCAGGAGTGACGGTCGAACCGATCGAGAAAAACGTCATCGAATAATGGCATCCCTGTCGAAGTGGCGCAGGCTTTAACCTGCGTCCCCGCCAATGCCGCTGAATCCGCAACAGATCGATCGCTATAGCCGCCAGATAATCGTTCCCGGGGTGGGCGGTCGCGCGCAGGAACGACTGCTCGCATCGCGGCTGATCCTCGCCGGAGAGAGGCGGAGCATGGAACCGGTCTTGCTGTACATGACCGGGGCAGGAGTCGGAACTGTCGAATTGGCGATCGTTGACGATGCGGGTGCCAGCGCAGAGCTTGCTGATTCGATGCGGCACTTGAACGGTGACGTAGTTGTCCTGCCGCAGCTGGACGAGTCGCGCTCGGCCCCCGACCTTGTGTTTGCGATCATCGAGAGTCCAGCTTCTTTCGACAACGCAGGCGCAATGGTTGCGCGTTTTCCACACGCGAAATGGGTGCTTGCACGAATCGATGCTCCGCCGCGAATTGCAGTACTGCCCTCGCCTCCTCCGTGTGCGCGATGCGCCGGCAAACGGTTGCTCTCGCCTCCGGGCGATCGCGCCGCAAACGCATCGGTTGTGGTCATGGCCGCTACCGTGGAAGCATTCAAGTTGCTCGCGGGTTATGCGAAAGATAACAGCGCTACCATGATTGATTTCGACGGACACGAATCGCGTACGTCCAGATTGGCGCCGGACCCGAACTGTGATTGTGCCAAAACAGGAGCGTAGTTCCCGTGGCTGCTTCATTGTGGCTCTTTGATTTCGACAACACCCTCGCGCGGCTTGAGCCTGAAGTGGATTGGGCCGCGAGCCGGCGCGAGCTGGAACCGATGCTGCGCAATGCGGGCGCACCCGAGCCGCTCTTCGAACGGTTCCCGAAGGGCAACCTCGTGCTGTACGAGGCATACCGGGCGCACCTGGCAGGACTGGTAAGGCGCGACGGCGGCGAGCATCGCGCGATCCTGCAGCGAGCTTCGGCAATTATCGAGAAATTCGAACTGCAAGGCGTGGACAGTGCTCCGCCGCTGGACGGTGCGCCGGAACTGCTGCGGTCCATTCCGAAGGCGGGCCACCTCGCCGGTATCGTCACTTCCAATTCGTCCCGAACCGTCGAACGGTGGCTCCAGAAACATTCCCTTGCCGACTCGGTCACGGTGATCGTCGGCCGCGACAGCGTACTTCCTCTCAAGCCCGCGCCCGACATGATCCTGGAGGCACTGAAGGTCGCAAGTATCTCAGCCGCCGACTCCACCTACGTGGGAGACACCGCTACGGATTGCGCCGCCGCCCAGGCAGCTCATGTGACGTTCTATGGAATTGCTCGATCGCAGGGCGCCCGTGACGCTCTCAAAGCCGCCGGCGCGGTCGATATCTTCGACTCGCTGCAGACCCTGGCGGCTTATCACAAGGTCTAGCGGACCTTGCGATACCAGCAGCATTCCTTGAACAGCGAGGCTTGTCTGATTAATCCCAATTAAGTAACTTGGTTAGCTCGATTAGTAATCTATTAATTCGCGGAGAGACAGGACGCATCGAAAATGACTGAGGGATTTACTCTGTGGTTTACAGGACTGTCCGGGGCCGGCAAGTCGACGCTGGCCAACCTGGTTGCCGAGGAACTTCGGGCGAGAGGACATCGCGTTGAAATCCTCGATGGGGACGAGGTCCGCACCAATTTGTCCAAGGGGCTGGGATTCTCGAAGGAGGATCGCGATACCAACATCCGGCGTATCGGCTATGTCTGCAACCTGCTGGCGCGCAACGGGGTGATCGCCATTTCGGCCGCGATTTCGCCCTACCGCGAGGTGCGCGACGAGGTTCGCCGCCTCCATGGGAAGTTCTTTGAAGTTTACATGAAGTGCTCGATCGAAAAGCTGAGCGAGCGCGACGTAAAGGGCCTTTACAAGAAAGCGCTCGCCGGTGAGATCAAGAATTTTACCGGCGTGTCCGATCCTTACGAAGAGCCGCTCAGCGCCGAAATCGTCCTCGACAGCGGGACTGAGCGGGTCGAAGAGAGCCTGCAGAGGCTTCTCCAGACACTCGAGAGCGGCAACTACATCAAGAACGGAGCGGGACGATGAGCGTACGCGATGATGCAATTGCCGCTCACGGCGGCGGAGAACTCGTCGATGCGACCGCGCCTGGGGCTGAACGCGCTTCGCTGAAAGCACACGCGGCCTCGCTGCCTTCGGTCAAGCTGAGCGCACGAGACCTGGCCGACCTGGAAATGATCGCCTCGGGAGCCTTCAGCCCGCTGACGGGTTTCATGGGCGAGGCGGATTACATTCGAAGCCGCGACGAGATGCGCCTGGCATCGGGCATCCCATGGTCAATTCCGATCACCCTGGGGGTGGAAGAAGCGACGGCCAAGTCGCTCAAGCCCGGGACCGATGTGGCGCTGACGACCGACAGCGGCGAGCGCCTTGCGATTCTCAAGCTGACCGAGATTTACAAAGTCGATCGCGCGCGTGAGGCGCAGGCGGTGTTCGGCACCGCCGAGGATGCCCACCCGGGCGCGAAGAACGTCACCTCGACTCCACCCTTCTGCCTCGGCGGCAAGGTGATTTTGTTGACCGAGATTCCCGGCCGCACCTTCCTGGAATATCGCCTCGAACCGCGCCAGACGCGGGCGGCGTTTCGCGAGCGCGGATGGAAGAAAATCGTCGCGTTCCAGACCCGCAACCCGACCCATCGCGCACACGAGTACATCCAGAAAGCCGCGCTGGAAATCTGCGACGGCCTGCTGCTCCATCCGCTGGTTGGCGAGACCAAGGGCGATGATGTCCCTGCCGCGATCCGGATGGAGACGTACAAGGTCCTGCTCGACTGCTACTATCCGAAGAACCGCGCGATGTTGTCGGTGATGCCGGCGCACATGCGCTACGGCGGACCGCGCGAAGCGATCCTGCACGCGATTATCCGGCGCAACTACGGATGCACCCACTTCATCGTGGGACGCGACCACGCCGGCGTGGGCAACTACTACGGCACTTACGATGCGCAGATGATGTTCGAGCGGTTCGGCGCGGAAGAGATGGGCATCACGCCCCTGATGTTCGAGAACACGTTCTGGTGCAGCAAGTGCCTCTCGATGGCGTCGTACAAGACCTGCCCGCATACCGATGCGGACCGGCTGCTGCTGTCGGGCACCAAGGTGCGCGAGATGCTGCGCGCGGGACAGGCGCCGCCGCCCGAGTTCACGCGTCCCGAGCTGGCGGCAATCCTGGTGCGCGCGATGAAGGAAGCGAAGTAGAAAAAGAAACCGCAGATTTCCTGATCCAGAAGAGGCCCGCGAGAGAGTCCATCTCGCGGGCCTTTTCGCTCCTGAAATCCGGAGCATCACCCCGAATTCTTGCGGCGTGTTGCAGGAGCACGAGGGCAACCGAGAGCAGGCAGAGGCGTGCGCCTTGAAGGTTTGCCCGAGTAGCCGATTGGCCTATTTGCCGGCGCGCTGCCTGGCGGCGCGGCGGGCGCGCTCCGGGTCGCCGGACCAGGTCCACGCGACTTCGGTGCGGCTCACGCCAACCAGCACGCCGAGGAACTGGTTGGGATGGATGAACATCTCGGCAGCTCCCGCCTCATCGTGCCGCCAGACGTTGGCCTTCGAACCCGCAGCTTCGATTCGTTTCGCGATCGCGGTCACGTCCTCGGTCTCGACAAAGAACATGTAGAGTGAATCGCCGCGCCTGGCGTGAAAACGGCCCATCGCCAGGTCCGGTTTGGTGATCTCTGCAATCTCGATTCGATCGAGCCGGGCGGGTGAATCGTACATTGTGAGCGTGCCGGTATAGCCAAAGTCTTTGCTCTCGATCGGGACGAACTTCGATGCGTCGAGCGCAAACAGCTTCACGTAGCGGTCGGCCGCGGCGCGCCAGTCGCGGACCACGTTAGTCACTTCGTAGATCCACTTGATCCGTCCGACGGGGGCGCGCTCGTGCTTCGCGCTGATCACGACACGTATTCCGAAGGTTGCGGCAGGATCGAGATACAACTGACCCGCGGAAATTTCGAACTTCGCGCCCTGGGTCCGCAGATGATGCGCGGCCATGTCGAGGTCTTCGACTGAGAATCCCGCACCGAAAAGCCCCTGCCCCCACTTGTCTACGAAGTCCTGCACAGGACCAGTGCTGTCGGGTTGCAAGAGCTCGATCAGACTCGACCCGGCTTGCATCGTTGAGCGCCGCGCGTGCAGAAGATTGACTTCGTCGCGGCGCAGAGCTTCCGCGCCCATCACCGCAGCGACGACTTGTTCGGCAGCATCGAGATTCGGCACCGCGATTTGTACACGATCGACGCGTTTCAGCATTTGCCCGTTCCTCTTTCGGATGAACTACTGCAGCGGAGGTTCTTCGCTTCGGGGTTGCACCACAGGCGACCCGTGATGCAGCACCATGAGCCAGCGATCGCCGACGCGTTCGAACACGTTGGTGCTGAGCACCAGCGAGCGCGAGATGCCATCGTAGCCGCGCTGGGTTAGGTTTTCCTCGACGATCACGACGGCCAGGTCGCCGCTGATCATCACGTCCATCTCGCCCAGCTCGAACTTCATCTCGAACGCGCCGTCGAAAATCCCTTCCCAGCTCGTCATGACCGGGCCCCATCCGACCAGCTTGCGCCATCCCGGATGGATGCACACGATGCGCTGGTCCTGGAGCCAGACGGACTCCATCCGCGCTATTTCCAGGCTTTCGAATGCGTCGTAAAAGGCGCGATTCGCGGCTACCACTCCGTCGCGATCGTTCATGACCACCCCGATGGTGCCAAGGCTATTGGTTGTGCGAATGCGGAGCCAGAGTTCGATCAGGACTCTCGCGATGCGAGCCGGGCGGAGAGTGCCGCGCCCGAGGCCTGGTTCTGAACGGCGGCTGCCACCAGCTCGGAAAGCTTCGCCGCAGCCTGCGCGATTCGCAGACCGCCGGGGTGGATGTTGGAGATCACGGTACGGTCAGGCTCTTCCGACTTAAGGCGCGGGCGCCAAATGACATACGCGCTGAGACTTTCCGCGGTCACCAGCCCCGGACGCTCGCCGATGATCATCACGATCACGTCGGGGCGAACGATCTCCCCGATGTGGTCCTGGATTCTCACCCGCGCGTTGCGAACAAAGAGTGGCGTGCCGAGGACCCGGTATTGGCGTCCCAGCCGTTTCAGAATCGCGCGAGCCAGGGCGGGCGCGTGCGCCGCGACCGCCGCGCTGGAAAGTCCATCACCCACGCAGATCATGACGGTCGGCAACCTGGCGGACCCCGACGGACGCAGGCGCTTAAGTCGAACAGCGTCGGCGGACCGAAGGCGGCGTCCGAGTTCGGGACGCAGCAGGTAGGCTTCGCGTGATTCGGCCCGGCTGTGCACTTCCGTCATCCCGTGGCGGCGTGCCCAGTTGGGCGGGAGCTCGGTTCGAACGGCATCGACGGCCCGCGCATGGTCTGCCCGAAACGAAAGCAGACTGGCGGTGGTGTAACGCGGCCCCGCACGACCCACATCGAGTCGCGCAGGCGTCGCCTGCCGCAGGCGCCTGAACTCATCGGCCGGCGGCTTCACGCGCTCTTGCGGTCCATGAGCAATCGCGCGTCGCCCGCGCGAGCGGTGAGCGCGCCGCCAAAGAGAATGCGGCGCCGCTCGCACCATCGCTCGAATTCGGGCGCGGGCTTGAGGTGCAACACCGAGCGCAGTGCGGCCGCATCGTGATAACTGGTGCATTGGTATGAGAGCATCACGTCGTCGCCCATCGGAACCGCCATGAAGTAGTTACATCCCGCGGCAGCGAGCAGCACCGCGAGGTTTTCGCAATCGTTCTGATCGGCGCGCGCGTGATTCGTGTAGCAAGCATCGGCGCCGATAGGCACGCCGAGCAGTTTGCCCATCATGTGGTCTTCGAGACCGGCACGCGTGATCTGCTTGCCGTCGTAGAGATACTCAGGACCGATGAAGCCCACGACGGTGTTAACCAGCAAAGGCGAGTAGCGGCGCGCCAGCCCGTAGCATCGCGCCTCCAGCGTGACCTGGTCCGCGCCCTCGTGAGCGTTGGCCGAGAGCTCCGAGCCCTGTCCGGTTTCAAAGTACATCAGGTTGGGGGCCTTGAGCGCACCGCGTTCGCGAATGGCCGCGGCGCCTTCGTCGAGCATCGACACCGTGATTCCAAACCCCGCGTTGCCTTTTTCAGTTCCAGCCAGGCTTTGGAACATGATGTCGATCGGTGCGCCGTCCTCGAGTGCGCGCATCTGTGTAGTGATGTGTCCGAGCACGCAATTCTGGGTCGGCACCTCAGTGCGCGCGATGATATCGGCGGTCAGGTCAAGCAGGCGGCGCAGGTTGTCGGGCTCATCGATGCAGGGATTGATACCGATGAGCGCGTCGCCGCATCCGTAGGCCAGACCCTCATAGGTGGCCGCCGCGATGCCGTCGAGATCGTCGCGCGGATGATTCGGCTGCAGGCGGGTGGAGAGCCGGCCGCGCAGGCCGATCGTGGTTCGCGCGCGCGTGACGACGCGGATTTTCGATGCGATCGCGATCAGGTCGAGGTTGGAACATAGCTTGGCGACGGCGGCCGCGCATTCCGCCGTGATTCCGCGGCCCGCCGCGGCAAGCTGCTCGCCGGTGGTGGTGTCAGCGAGCAGCCACTCTCGAAAATCCCCGATGGTGCGATGCTTGATGGGGCCGAATTCTTCGCGCTCCAGTCCGTCATCGATCACCCGCGTGACCGCGTCTCGTTCGTAGGGGACGACCGGATGATTGCGCAGGTCATTGATCGTGAGATCGGCGAGCACCATCTTGGCCGCGACGCGCTCCTGCTCGCTGCGCGCGGCAATTCCCGCCAGTTCATCACCGGAGCGCGCTTCGTTCGCTCGCGCGAGAACGTCGCGGACCGACTTGAACCGGTACGATTTGCCGAAGAGTCGGGTGGTAAGCTTCATGACGGTCTAGAAACGGAAAACGCGGACCGCGCCGATCATTCCGCCGCGCCATTCGATCAATTCCAGAACGTGCGACGGCTTGTCCACATCAAGGTTCGAATGCCGGAGGTACTCGACCGCCGCTCGGTCTCCTGACTCCGTCACCGTGAGCAAATCGAATCGCAGCCAGGTGAAGCGCGCGAAGGCCACCCGCGCGTAGTCTTCGAGTTCGGCCAGCCCGTGCAATTCGGACCTGCCCAGCTCCGGGCGGAGTTGAGCAACCTTGGCACTGGCGTGGGTGGAGTCGGGGGCGTACAGCGCGACGACTTTCGCAGGATCGCGGCTTTCCCAAGCCGCCTTCCACTCGAGCACTCGCTTGCTAGCTGTCACGTTGGGCATAAGTGCGAGTTTGCTTGTTCGGCCTCGATGAAGAAAGGAGCACAGGCTGGGAGTCTGTGCTCTCTATTATCGTTTCGGTGCGATTGGCAATGTCACGTGCGAGGCGAAGCCGCGATCGTGCATCACGGTTTGCATCGCAGGCCTCAGCTCGGCATCCGCGAACAGCTCGCGTCCGGTGTTTGGATTCCGGTCGAACCGCGGGAAGTTCGAGGAGCTGATTTCGACGCGAATGCGATGACCCGCCCTGAACATGTTCGAGGTGTTCCAGAGATCGATTTTGAACTCCGTCACCTTGCCCGGCATCAGCAGCTTCTCGTCGGATTGCGATTCGCGAAAGCGGGCGCGAATGATTCCGTCGGTCAGATTGCGCACCATCCCGCACGGACCCACGTCCACGAGCTTGGCGGTGAAATCGGTGTCGGGCGCCGATGAAGACGCGAAGAGCGTGACTGAAACCGGGCCTGTCACTTCTACATCCTCGACCAGCGGTTCCGTCGAATACACCAACACGTCCGCGCGATGCTCCACGCCGGCCTGGTCGAACGCGCCGCCCGGCAATGCGCCCGGGTAACAGCACAGACCGCCGCCGTTGGTCGGAACCGGATCGACGGGATTGTAGAGGAAGCTGTCAGGCGGTTCGCTGCCGGGCCCGTCGGTCGACAGCGCGCCGTCGCCGTACATGCTGTTGGCGCGGCCGCGGCTGTGAAAGTAGTAGCGGCGAAATTCCGTTCCCGGAATCGGCCATTCCTTTTCGTCGCGCCACTCGTTGATGCCCATCACGAAGATGCGCACCAGCGGCGTCGGCGCATTGATACCTTTCAGATGCTGATCGAAGAACTTCAGTTGCGCGCCATCGACGTCCGCAGAGATCGCACCGCTCTGGAACCCGAAATCCACGTTGCCAACCACGTTCTGAAACGGCACCGCGTGATTCCACGGCCCAACCAACAGGCGTTGGCCCGCGCGGGCCGCGTCGGTCGCACCTTTCGCGCGCATCCCCAGGAAGTTGCGCAGCGTTCCGCCCTGGAAGATGTCGTACCATCCGCCGATGTTCAGCGCCGGCACGTTTATCTTCGCGTGATTCTCCTCGATACAGACCTTGCGCCAGTAGCTGTCGTAAGAGGGATGCTTGAGCCAGTCGAAGAAGTACGGCGCGCCAACCTGGAACATCGGGAACTCGCGCAGCGGCAGATGCTTCATCGCCTCAAGCATCGAGTTCATCGCTCCCATCGTGCGCCCCAGGTCTTCGACGGCCGCCGGGTTCTTGCTCCGCTCGCGCAGTAGCGTCGGCGGCGCAAGGGCAGCCATCGTCCAGCTCACGTTGAAGAATAGCGAGAACGCCCCGCCCTGGTAGGTCCATCCGTCGTGATAGTCGCTCGCGGTGATCGACGGAACCATCGCCTTAAGGCTGGGCGGCGTCTCGGTCGCGGCGAGCCACTGGGTCGCACCCATATACGATGCGCCGTAGGTGCCGACCTTGCCGTTGGCCCACGGCTGGCGCGCAGCCCACTCGATAGTGTCGTAGCCGTCGCGCGCCTCGACGTTGAAGCAGTCCCACACGCCGTCGGAAGCGAAGCGGCCGCGGCAATCCTGCACCATCACGTTGTATCCCGCCTCGGCCGCGCGCATGGCATCGAGCGTCATCGCGAACACCATCGGCATCGCCTTGTTATAGGGCGTGCGATTGAGCAGCACTGGCAGCTTCTCGGGACTTTCGGGGCGATAGAGGTCAGCGCGCAGGATGGTCCCATCGCGCATCGGCACTTCGAGGTTTTTTTCGACGACTATTCGCGGCATGACGCACCTCGGAACCAGAAATCCAGAAACCGTGCAGAGAAAAAGACCGAGGTCCTTCGCTCCGCTCAGGACGGCCGCTCAGACACGCTTCGCGGCCGATTTCGCAGATTTGCACAGATTAAGGATCGAGCGTGAGAGTTTGTTAGAAGGCAAAATCTGCGTAATCTGCGGACGATGCTTCCCCGTCGCTGGCTCCCGGTCGCACCCTTGCTCCTCGCTGTCGGCATCGCGTGCGCCGCCGATAGCGGCAATCTCGCGCTCGATGTTCTCGGGGACCTGGGCGCCGGCGCGCAGAATTCCGCGCAGGTGATCGGGCGCGATGGCAAGGTGGTGGGCGAGGTGCGGCCGGGGTCGTCGGTTGCACTTCCTCCCGGCAGCTACAAGCTGGTCCTGCCGATCGTCGGCGGAAAGATCGAAAAAGACGACGTGGTGGTCGAACCCGGGCGCACCCACACGGTAATGATCAACGGGCCGGCCGTGATGGAAGTCGACGTCAAGGATCGCAACGGCAAGGACCCGGGCTTCGGCGTGACCGTAACTTCACCGACTCCGCCGCATGACAAGATCGCAAGCTTCACCACGGGCGAGAAATTCCTGTTCGCACCGATGCAGGTCGACGTGCACGTCGATGCGCCTCCGCAGGGCTATGACTGGAGCGCGGTCGCGCTGAAGCCGGGGCAGCGGGCGCGGCTCACGCTGGGTGAAGTCGTGCCCGCGGAACTGGATGTGCAGACGGTTTTGCACGGCGCATCGATCGACGGCGACACCCACGTCATCGTGTTTCGCGCGGGTACGCAGAGTCGCGCGGGTGACAGCCCGCCCGGCACGCCGCATCACTTCAAGCTTGACCCGGGAGACTATGATGTCTATGTCGAGAACGGATCGGGCAAAGGGCATCCGACCGCCAGCGTTCCGGGAATTCATCTCGAGGGCGGCGCGAAGGTCGAAAAAACAGTCCCAATGGATTGAGGAGAGAACTACAATCGATGGCAAGTGAACGACAGCGCGAAATCAAACGGCGGCGCAAGCGCCGCGAGAAACGAATCAAGGCGAAGATCCGCGAGGCGCGCAAGACGAAGAAGAAACGCGCCTAGTTCGGGACATCTGAAATAGCCGCCCGCGAGCCAGCACTTCGGCTTCGACTCGCAGAGGAGAATTCCATGGCTTACGAAACGCTCACTTACGAAGTGGCCGACGAGATCGCGACCATCACGCTCAATCGTCCGGCCAAGATGAATGCCTACACGGCGGAGATGGGCCGCGAGATTTCGCAGGCGATGCTCAAGGCCGACCGCGACCGCAGCGCACGCGTGATCGTGATGACGGGCGCGGGCGATCGCGCTTTCTGCGCGGGCGCGGACATGAGCATGTTCGCATCCAACATCAAGTCCCGCGAATCGCACCAGGAAGTCGATGAAGGAGGCGCAGGCGGCGGCATCTCGCTGCCGTTTATCATGCGCAACCTGTCCAAGCCCACCATCGCGGCGATCAACGGCTATGCGCTGGGCGTGGGCTGCACGATGACCCTGCTCTTCGATGTGCGCATCGCGTCTGACAACGCCAAGATGGGCGTAATCTTCCCGCGCGTCGGCCTGATGAGCGAGCTGGGGTCGAGCTACCTGATGCCGCGGCTTATCGGCCTTTCGCGTACGGCGGAGATGATGCTGACCGGCCGCCAATACAGCGCGCAGGATTGCCTCGCGATGGGATTGGTCAGCCAGGTCGTCCCGCAGGCCGAGCTGAAGGCGAAGACGCGCGAGTTGGCCGGTGACATGCTCCAGTGCTCGCCGTTCTCACTCGCACTGACGCGCAAGGCGCTTTACCAGGGTCTTGAGGGTAACCTCGAGAGCGCGATGCAGTTTGAAGGCTTTGCGCTCGAGAAATGCTACGTATCGCCTGAACACAAGGAATACGTCACGGCCTTCCTTGAAAAGCGCAAGCCGGACTTCGGAAAGCTGAGAAAATAAAGGACATTCAGGCGAATCGGGGACTGCTTGACGTAGATCCGCAGCGCGAATAGATTCATTTGTTACTTAGTTTGTCTCTTTTATCATAAATAGGCCCGGGGCACGGTTGAAGAATTCATGTGACCGGACCAAATTTGGGAAGCAAACTTCGAAAATTTAGCGGCCCGCAGCGCAGCAAAATTTGAAAGGCAGGTAGAACCACGATGGCACTACATATCGGCAGCGTCGCTCCGGACTTCACCCAGGAGTCGACCGAAGGAACGATCAAGTTTCATGAGTGGGTCGGCAATGGCTGGGCGATCCTGTTCTCGCATCCGAAGGACTTCACCCCGGTCTGCACCACCGAACTGGGACGCGTCGCGAAGCTGAAGCCCGAGTTCGAAAAGCGCGGCATCAAGGCGATCGGCGTCAGCGTCGATGACGTCGCCTCCCACAAGAAGTGGATCAACGACATCGAAGAAACCCAGCACGTCAAGATGAACTTTCCGATCCTTGGCGATGCCGACAAGAAGGTGTCGAAGCTCTACGACATGATCCATCCGGAATGGAACGACACGCTCACGGTGCGGTCGGTTTTCGTGATCGACCACAACAAGAAGATCCGGCTGATCATCACCTATCCGGCCAGCACTGGCCGCAACTTCGACGAGATCCTGCGCGCGGTCGATTCTCTCCAGCTCACCGACAAGCATTCGGTTGCGACGCCGGTTGACTGGAAGCACGGCGACGATTGCATCATCGTGCCCTCGCTGACCGATCCGAAGGTCCTCAAGGAGAAATTCCCGAAGGGCTACAAGGAGCTGAAGCCCTACCTGCGGCTGACGCCCGATCCCTCGAAGTAAGCGCATCTGAAGCTCAAAGCTGGAACCCCGGCCCGAGTTCGGCGCCGGGGTTTCATTTAGGGGCGGATCAATTTGGCGCGGGAACCGGGCATTTTTCGCGACGTTGACAGGCGGCGCGGCACGCCGGAAAATTGAGGAACAATGGCAAGAATTACGGTAGAAGATTGCCTGCAACGAATTCCCAACCGATTTGAACTGGTCCTGGGAGCCGCCAAACGCGCCAAGCAGTTGCTGAAAGGCGCGCGGCCACTCGTCGAAACTGATAACAAGGAAGTGGTAACGGCGCTTCGCGAGATCGCCGCTACCAAGGTTACGCTCGAGGAACCGCAGGCTAAGTAGGTCTCCCGGCGCCCTTCTGATCTCAAGGGAGACTTTGCGGACCTGCGCACGATCGTCCAGGCGGAGTCTCGCCGGATCCGATGGCCCGCAAGGCTGGCAATACCACCAAGTCCCGTAGCACGGGCGCTCGCAAATCTGCCGAGGCGGAAAAGCCGCGGGGAGTTGCGGCGGAACCGGTGTTCGACGAGGAATCTCCCGCCGTCGATGTCGAGGAGTTTCATCCCGTCGCGGCCGACGAAGAAGGCGATACTCCAGAGCCGGAATCCAAACCTCTCGACTTCTCCGCCGACGATTCGGAAGAGTCCGACCAGGTATCGGGCGACAGCGGAGCGCTCGTTCCGCTCGATCCGCTAAGCCGCTATCTCTCCGAAATCCGCCGTTTTCCGCTGCTCAGCCGCGAGGAAGAGACGGTAATCGCCAGGCGCTACCACGAGCATCACGATCGCGAGGATGCCTTCCGGCTGGTCACCGCCAACTTGCGGCTGGTGGTCAAGATCGCGCTCGAATTCGCGCGCGCATCGAAGAACGTTCTCGACCTCATCCAGGAAGGCAACGTGGGTCTGATGGAAGCGGTCAAGAACTTCGACCCCTACCGCGGCATCCGGTTTCCCTCGTACGCCGTATGGTGGGTCCGCGCGTATATCTATCGCTACCTGATCAACAACTGGCGGTTGGTGAAGATCGGCACCACCCAGGCCCAGCGCAAGCTGTTCTTCAACCTGCGCAAGGAATCCGAGCGGCTCGAGGCCCAGGGATTTCGCCCGGAGCCCAAGCTGCTGGCGCAGCGGATGGGCGTGAAGGAAAGCGAAGTGCGCGAGATGCAGGAGCGGATGTCGCAGAGCGAGGTCTCGCTCGATCAGCCGGCGGGTCCGGCCGAAGATGCCACCGCCCTCGTCGATGTCATTCCGGACGACTCGGCCAATCCGGAGGAGAGGGCGGCCGCTGATGAATGGCGCAACTTCGCGCGTGAACGAGTCGAGGAATTTGCCGCCACGCTCAAGGACAAGGAACTGGAGATCTTCAACAGCCGACTGCTAACCGATGAACCGGCGACGCTGCAGGAAATCGGCGAACGGTTCGGAATCAGCCGCGAGCGGGTGCGCCAAATCGAGACGCGGCTCAAGAATCGCCTGCGCGATTTCATCCGCTCCAAGGCCGCCGATATCGATCAGGCGACCTAAGAGAAGCGTCGGTGGATTTCCGAATTTCTGAATTTGTGAAATCCGCGTAATCCGCGGATTTCTTCGTTTGCTGGCTATTGTCGGTAAGGCGATAATGCCGCAATCGTGGGAGACAAAACGTGCGCGCTGGTGGTGATTGGCAACGAGATCCTGTCCGGCAAGGTGCAGGATTCCAATGCCTATTTCGCGGCGTGCGAGCTGCGCAAACTGGGCGTATCGCTCCAGCGAGTAGCAGTGGTCCCCGATGAGATTCCCCGGATAGCCGAGGAAGTAGCCTACTGCTCGGCCCGCTTCGATTTCGTCATCACCTCCGGCGGTGTCGGCCCGACCCACGACGACCTTACGATGGAAGGAGTCGCCGCCGCGTTTCATCGCAAGATCGTGATGCATCCGCAGTTGGAGCAGCTCATCCGCAGCCATTTTGTCGACCGCGTCAACGCGGCCGGCCTGAAGATGGCGGAGGTGCCCGAGGGCGCTATCCTCAACGAAGGCGGCGACATCCGGTTCCCGACGGTGCAGATCGAGAACGTGTACGTGCTGCCCGGAATTCCTCAGCTCTTTGAAGCTAAGCTAAACGCGCTCAAGCCGCGGTTCGCATCTGACCCCTACTATCTGCGGGTCATCTACACGACCGCGACCGAGGGCGTTATCGCGGAGTATCTGAACGCGTGCATGGCCCAGTTTCCCGAGTTGATGCTGGGCTCCTACCCTCGAATCGGCGACCCGAACTACCGGGTAAAACTCACCCTGGAGTCGAAAAACGCCGAGTACCTGGACCGGGCGTTTCAGCATCTTTTGTCGCTATTACCGAAAGACAAGGTGGTCAAAATCGAGTAGGATTGCGGTGAGGTGTGGTTGTAGGAGGAGGATGATGACGAAGATTCACGCAAGGTTTGCGGCGGCTGTTCTCGCCGCGATTTTCACAATCTCGATGGTCGGCAGCGCACTCGCACAGAGTGCCGATCCGTCCGCGCAAGCACAGACCACGGCGCCATCGAGTTCGGCGCAGGTTCCGCAGCCTGACTCCGGCGTGAACTGGCCCGGTGCGGGCTATGGCGCCGCGGCGCTGTTCGGCAATGTGCTCTACATTCCGGCGAAGCTGGTTTACGCGATCCTCGGCGGCCTGGTGGGAGGCGGGACCTGGCTCATCACGGCCGGCAACACCCAGGCGGCGAACACGGTATGGCGCAGTGCGCTCGGGGGTGACTACGTACTGACGCCACAAATGGTTGCGGGCCAGCAGCCGATCAATTTCAGCGGGCCGACCGAGACGCCGCCGCCCGCGCCCGCGGCAACCGCGGACAATTCCGCGAGCAGCGGTGTGCAGCCGATCGCTCCGATTCCGCCGGCTGCGTCCGCTTCGCCGGCAGCGCCCGCGGTTGTGCCGCCGGTATCGAACGCGAGCGGCAGCGTCCATCCGATGGACGCGGGCAGCGGCCCGGTGAATTCGCATACCAGCGTCGAGTAATCCGATCTAAAATGGAGAAGGCCGTGCGATGCGCGGGCTTCTCATGGATCCAGCGATGAAGAAAGCGCGCTTTCTCTGGAAATCAACCTGAACGACCTGCCGTAACGCAAGAAGTTTCTTGCGCGACGATCTCAAGGTCGATCTCGACGAACGCGACTACGCGAAAGATCCGCTCGATGCGGCCTCGTTGCGTGAGCTGTTCAAGGGACGCGACCCGCGTGATTTCCTGAGCACCAAGAGCCCGACGTTCAAGAAGATGGGCTTGCAGGGCAAGACGCTCACCGCGGACCAGGCAATCAAGCTGATGGCGCAGGAGCCGAATCTCATCAAGCGCCCGCTGACGATCGTCGGCGGCGAGATGATTGCGGGCTTCGATCGCGAGCGATTGAAGCAAGTCCTGAACTAAAGAATTCGCAAACCAACCGGGTGCGCGCTAAACGAGCCGACACCGGGTGCGCGTACCAAGTCCCGCGCACCTGTCCGGAGGCAGAAGCCATGTCGCTTCAGTCGCGTTGAGCCTTTCGCGCAGGGTGACACGATTGCGGATTCTCTTTTTGGTCCGACGGTGCTACGACCCGAGCAGAGAGGTGAGGCTATGGCTTACTCCGATGATCTGTTCTTTGCGCCTGCGGGCAAACTGGTCGAGATGCTCAAGGCGCGCGAGGTTTCCGCTTCCGAACTGACGCAACAGTTCTACAAGCGGATCGATGCGCTCAATCCGCAACTCAATGCGGTCGTCACTCTGGTCAAAGAGCGGGCGACGCGCGAGGCCGCCGAGTCGGATAAGCGGCTGGCTCACAAAGGCGAGGCGCGGCCGCTCGAGGGCCTGCCGGTCACGATCAAGGATTCGATCATCACCGAGGGCGTACGCTCCACCTGGGGCATGAAGATTTTCGAGGACTACGTGTCGGACACCGACGCGCCCGTGGTCGCGCGGCTGCGCGCCGCCGGCGCCATCGTAATCGGCAAAACCAACACGCCCGAAATGACGATGGACTATGACTGCGACAATCCGCTTTTCGGGCCGACTCACAATCCCTGGAACCGCGAGCGCGTTCCCGGCGGATCGAGCGGCGGCGAAGGTGCGGCGCTCGCAGCGGGCATGTCGCCTCTAGCAGGGTGCGGAAAAAGTTTGATTGGGTGTGATTCTTCTCTTGCGACCTGAGGTGTCAACCGTTGGTGAAGGCGATTGTAGGGGCGGGAAGCCGGTGATCAGCGGTTGGTATCGCTTGGTT
>Ga0335085_10001356_pt1 | contig 53408 bp, 55 predicted proteins | sample Lox_Sample_45_FD_206712 | JGI IMG/M metagenome (GOLD analysis project Ga0335085, IMG submission 206712) | Soil microbial communities from Loxahatchee National Wildlife Refuge, Florida, United States - Lox_Sample_4.5 | ecosystem: Environmental > Terrestrial > Soil > Wetlands | place: USA... | reverse complement strand
AGCATCGCCAAGAACTAAAGATTGAATTTGCATCAAAAAAAAGTGTGCCCGAAAAAAATTGCGCGGCAACCAAATTTTCCCGGAACTGCCCGTTTCACCCCGGAGGTTCAGGAGGCCAACCGGCAACCAAGTCCGCGCCAAAGAATTTGACACGCGTCCGTTTCAAAGCCGATTCCACCAAACCGCGGTTGGTTTGGAGACATCAAATTGGACCCGCCGTTCGGGACTTTGTAGCGTGTAAATCGAATAATTGGTTGATTTAAGCGTGAAATGGCCGGCGGCCAGCCGGCGCAAGCGGTGATGTGCAATCCAAAAGGGTTTAAACAAGCGAACCCAATGGGGAGTCATTGCCTGGGTTTCGTTTTTTTCCCGAATGGCGTTTGGTTTCAGGTTCATATTTTCCCCGGTATCGGCAAAAACGGAGGTAAAACAATTGCAGACCGCCATCGGCACCTTGTGTTTGAGCAAGGCCGAGACCCAGTGAAAATCGCCCAAGTCACGCCAGCGTGTATCAAAGAAGATGTTGCGCTTATTAATAACTTGTTGGCGGATGAAAAGCGAACTGGTCAGGACGGGAAACCGAAACCAGATGTGCCAGGGATGCGGCACCAGAGAATGCCGGTGACAAATATAGTGGCCATCACTGCCCACCACAATGGTACCGGCCAATACCACTTCGACTCGCGGGTTGTTTTCAAAAAAATTCTGAACGTTTTCAAGTGCGCCGGGCAAGTATTGTTCATCGCTGTTTAAATAGGCCAGGATATCGCCTTGGGCACGCCGGAAACCCCGATTGACGGCGTCATACATCCCGGCATCTTTTTCGATGAACGCCTGCACACGGGGATCATGCGGCAGCCAATCTTGTGTTCCATCGTCCGAACAGGAGTCCTGAACGATGTGTTCATGTTCGACGCCTGTCTGGTCAGCCACCGAGGCGATGCAGAGCTTGAGCCAGTTTGAACCGCGGAAGCTGGGCGTGACGATGGAAAATTTCAACATAGGGAGTTCAAACCGTCGCGCGGAATTTCTGTGCGATAGGAATGCGCCGGCCGATGCCGAACGCGCGCGGCGACACTTTTAAGCCGGGCGCGGCTTGACGGCGTTTGTATTCGCTGAAGGTTATTTTGTTGATAACGTCGTTCACCACCGCAGAGTCAAACCCGCGCGCGATAATTTCCGGTTTGCTCAAATTTTGCACGACATAAGCCTCCAATATCTGGTCCAAAATTTCGTAGGGCGGCAATGAATCCTGATCCTTTTGGTTCGGACGCAACTCAGCGCTCGGCGGCTTGGTGAGGGAGGCGGCGGGGATGATTTCGCGCTCGCGGTTCACCCAACGCGAAATTTTATAAACGTCCATCTTAAAAACATCCGCGAGCGGCGCCAGCGCGCCGCACATGTCGCCATAAAGCGTGCAATACCCAACGGCCATCTCCGATTTGTTACCGGTCGTCAGCACCAACGCGCCAAATTTGTTGGACAGCGCCATCAAGGTCAAGCCGCGCAGCCGCGACTGGACATTTTCCTCGGCTTCGTTGGGTTTGGTTCCGGCAAAAACCGTCGCCAGTTGCTTTTCGACCGATTGGAAAGTCGTTTCAATTGGCAAAACTTCGTAACGGATGCCCAGATTTTTCGCCAGCTTCTCTGCGTCGCTCTTACTGCCTTCGCTCGAATAACGCGCCGGCATGGAGACACCCATGACTTTGTCCGGTCCCAGCGCGTCTGCCGCCAGCACGGCGACAAGGGCGGAATCAATACCACCGGACAAACCAACGATGGTTGATTTGAAGCCGCATTTACCAACGTAATCGCGGATGCCCAGGGACAATGCAGCGAACAACTGTTGTTCCCGCGCCGGCCATTCGGCTTTTAGCGCCGGCCCATCGGTCTCCCAATCCACCACCAACATGTCTTCCGCAAATCCCTTGCCCATAGCCAGTAGTTCGCCGCATTTATTGAATACGACGCTATGGCCATCGAAGACTAATTCGTCGTTTGCTCCGATGAGGTTGGCGTACGCCAGCGGCACGCCCTCGTCCCGCGCCACGTGCTGAAGCATTTCCAACCGCACACGCTCCTTGCCGTCATGCCACGGCGACGCAGAAATGTTGATAATGGCCCCGGCGCCCTGCGCGATAAGTTCCTTGATGGGATCGCGGCGATACAGCCGCTCCGGCCAGAAATCCTGATCGTTCCAAATATCCTCGCAAATGGTGATGCCGAGTTTGCGCCCGTTGAACTCAAACGGTGTGATGTTTTTTGCCGGTTCAAAATATCGGTCTTCATCAAACACATCGTACGTGGGCAACAGGCATTTATGGGTGCGCCAGACGATTTTTCCGTTTTGCAAGACTGCGGCGGAATTTCTGAGCGCACGACCGGGACGCTCGTGATTTTGGTCCACATAACCGACGCAAAGAGGGATTTTGCCAATGCTTTTGGCCGTTTCCGCGAGGACGGCCAGATTGGCATCAACGAAATCCGCGCGCAGCAGCAAATCGCGCGGCGGGTAGCCGCATAAAAACAATTCCGGCGCGAGGATAAATTCCGCGCCGCGCACACAGGCGGCTTCGTAACTCTGAAGGAGCTTATGGCGGTTTGCCGCAAAATCGCCAATCGTCGAGTTAAGTTGGAGCAGTCCGATTTTCAATTCAGTCAGGATAGGAAATGCTGGTAATTTCGCAACGAGTTTGGACGAATGGCGGCATTATTAGCGGCGAGCCCGGCGGCTCGAAATCAGTTCCTGAATGGCCGTGATACGTTCGGTCGCCAGTTTCTCGAACGTAAACTTCCTGGCACGGGCGAGGCCCGCGTCGCGGAGCTGTGTCACCAGGGCGTTGTCAGCGGAAAGCTTTCGCAACGCCTCGGATACGGTCTTGACCGCGCGAAAGTCCACAATCAGCGCATGACCTTCCGTGACTTCGTGCATGATGGGAATGTCATTAACCAAGCACGGAGTACCGCAAGCCATGGACTCAATCACGCTGCGTCCGAAGGTTTCTTCCCGACTGGCGAGACAGAAGGCGGCGGCGTGCCGGTACAGCGGCGCGATCCAGCAGTCGTCAATCCAACCCAGAAACCTGACGTCGGGCTCGACGCCGAGTGATTTTGCCTGCGCCCGCGCCGCGCTCAATCCGTTAAACCAGTCGCCGCCGACCATGACCAGGGGATGCCGCCGGCGCGTTTCCGGATCAAGCCGGGCATAACCGGCGATGAGCAATTCGGCCTGTTTGTATGGATAGAAATTTGAGAGCCAAAGAAAATATCCCGGCGAAATGCCGAATTTATCCTTGAGCTTCCCGGGTTCGTCCGGCGCGGCGGAAGTGTTGAAGATTTCATGCTGAAGGCCTTCGTAGCTGACAACGATGCGGTTCTGAAATTCCGGGTAAAGCGACAGCACTTGACTGGCCGTCCAGCGTGAGTTCACAAAAACCAAATCAGCCTTGGGCCAACTGAATTTCATCATCCAGCGCCGGTAGAGTTCGCGCCCCAATCCCAATTGATTCTGCTTGTCGAGCGCATGGAGGGTCAACACGTGCATGGCCGTGGGCAGGCATTTGCGCCGGGGCACAAAACCCACGGTTAAAAGTATATCCGCGCCGCGCGCGCGCGCGGTGGGCGGCACTTGAAAATGATCGGCGAAAAGGCGGCGTTTGAGCCGGTCGTTGGCGGGGAAATCCCGCACCAGTTCGACGCGTGAATCCAGGACGCTCCATTCCTGGTTGAGGCCGGCGAAAATCAGCCATGACACGTTGGGGAAGAGCTTTAATCCGCGCGAGACAAGTTCGTGGAAAAGCGAAGTCAGCCCGGTTTTGTGCAGCGGATTTTCGCTGAGAATGGTAAGGGCAATTTTCATCAAGAATGACAGTGTTTCGTCGGCCTGATTTGTGGTTTTAAGTGCTGCGTTGCGACCTGCGTGCCAATGCGGTTGATTGTGCATCAAAAGTAACACAAAAGCAATTTTCTGAAGCAATCTGATTCCGCTTGGGCGAAGTTTTCTGGCATTTTTGCATCCGTTCGCTATTCTGCGCTGCGCATTTTTGAATTTCATGGCCATTGAACGTGTCAACGTCCTCGGCGTCGGCATCAGCGTCATCAATCTACAGACGGCGCTGGCGGCCATTGCCGGGTCAGTCGGCCAACGGCGCAAAGGCTATATTTGCGTGACCGGTGTGCATGGCGTGATGGAGGCGCAAACGGACGAAAAATTCCGGCAGATTTTAAATCAGGCATTTCTTTGCACGCCGGATGGAATGCCCATGGTCTGGGTGGGCAAATTGCAAGGCCACCGGGACATGCGCCGGGTTTATGGTCCGGATTTGATGCTGGATGTCTGTGCCTGGAGCGAGAGCCATCCTTGCCGGCACTTTTTCTTTGGCGGGGTTCCCGGCGCGGCGGAGCAATTGCGCGACAAACTGGCGGCACGATTTCCGAATTTACAGGTTGCGGGCTGTTATGCGCCTCCATTCCGTCCGCTCAATGCCGAAGAGAAAATGGAATTGCAGGAAACAATTCGCACGGCCCGGCCCGATATCATGTGGGTTGGGTTAAGTACTCCGAAGCAGGAACGGTTCATGGCGGAATTTCTGCCGGTGCTGGAGGTGACATTGATGATTGGAGTTGGCGCCGCCTTCGATTTTCATGCCGGACTGGTGAAGCAGGCTCCTTACTGGATGCAGCGGAGCGGGCTGGAGTGGTTTTACCGTTTATGCCAGGAGCCGCGGCGTCTGGCCGGGCGTTATTTCCGGAACAACCCCTCGTTTTTACTCAAAATCGCCGGACAATTATGTGGCCTTAAACGATATCCGCTGGAATAAGGAGGTTTTCATGCTATTGTTATGGCTTAATATTGACAGAACTTACCAATTGAGCGCGAAAGAACCGACAAGAATTTATTTGAGCCAATACAGGACTTTTGGTATCTGAAGATTGGAAGCAAGCACAGATGAACAACTCCTCTATTAGTGAAGCTCCACAAAATTGGTGGGTGGACACTGCTGATTGCTGGCGGCGGCTGCCAAATAAAAGCTTCTTTTTTCTGTTGCTGGCAGCGTGGCTCACGTTGTTTCATTTATTGGGCAATTCCGTCTTTGGCTACATTCATAGTCCGTCATTGCTGACGTGGATGTTTAACGCTTACAACAACGGTGGCCTTTCCGGTGATGACGCTGACGGAAACATCATTCCCTTTCTGGTGATTGGTTTATTTTGGTGGAAGCGCAGAGAATTGCTCGCGTTGCCGTTGACAGTCTGGCCACCTGCCTTGGTGATGGTCGGTTTGGGGCTGGGCCTGCACATTACGGGTTACATCATTCAGGAACCCCGGCTTTCTATTGTGGCGATGTTCACTGGTATTTATGGTTTGATGGGATTGGCCTGGGGGCCCGCCTGGTTGCGCCACAGTTTCTTTCCGTTTTTCCTGTTCATTTTTTCCGTGCCGTTGAGCGTGGTTCTCGAACCGATTACTTTTCCTTTGCGCCTGCTCGTTTCCACGCTGGTGGAGTGGGTTGCGCATTACATTCTGGGAATCGGGGTAATGCGAATGGGGACGCAACTGTTTGATCCCTTGGGCACTTATCAATATGACGTCGCAGCGGCGTGCAGCGGTATCCGTAGTCTGACGGCAATTTTCCTGTTCGCCACGGTTTGGGGGTTTGTGGTGTTTCGTTCGCCATGGAAACGGTTGCTGATGATGGCGCTGGCGATTCCTTTTGCCATCTTGGGAAATCTTCTCCGAATGCTCTTGATCATTATTGCGGCGGTCATGGGCGGCCAGGAATGGGGCAACTATGTTCATGAAAGCACTTTCATCAGCCTGGTGCCTTATCTGCCGGCGTTCTTGGGATTGCTGTATGTCGGACGATGGTTGGAGGAAAAGCCTGATTCAACCGAAAACCCACAGTCATGAAGAGCCGGAACATTCTTCTTCTTATTATCGTGCTGGTGTTGATCGCCGGCGGGGCCGGGGCTTTGACATGGCTCAAACAAAATCAAAAGCTCGGCACGCCTGGCATCCGGGCGACACCGATTTCCGGCAGCATCAAGATGAATTTTGATCTGCCCGCGCATGTTCCCGGTTACACCTCCGAACGCGTGCCGGAGGCAACAATAGTTCTGGATACGCTTCCCAAAGACACGAGTTTTGCCCAACGCCGCTACACGATGACGAACGGTTTTTGGGTGAATGCGAGCATTGTTTTAATGGGGGCGGATCGAACCAGCATTCACAAACCGGAGTTTTGCCTCCCGGGCCAGGGCTGGCGCATTGATAAAAAGGCCACCGTCAGCATGCCCGTCCAAGGCCCGCATCCTTATCATTTGCAGGTTGCCAAATGGACGATCACCAATTTTATTCAAGACAAGGACGGCCAGAAACAGGAAATCAGGGGCTTGTATGTCTTTTGGTTTGTGGCCCACAACGAAGAAACCGACAGCCATTGGCAGCGCATCTGGTGGCTGACGCGCGATTTATTGACGAAACGCGTTTTACAACGCTGGGCGTATGTTTCCTATTTTGCCGTTTGCCTGCCGGGAGAGGAAAATGCCGCCTTTGACCGGGTGAAAAAGCTCATTACGGCATCCATCCCGGAATATCAGTTGCCGCCGGATCTGAAATAAACCCCAGAGTTGATTGCTCATTGCATTCGCGCCGGGACTGGCTATTCTGAGAGGCACTTCAATAATACTCGACAGCTATGCTGAAACGTGATCGTCAAATTCGGACGGTGATTCATCAATTGGCGGACGCGAGCTTGTTTGCCGTCGCCTTTTGGCTGGCGTATGCGTTGCGTGCCAATCACGATATTATCGAGTGGTTGCGGTTAGAGCCGACCAGCCCGTTCGAAAATTTCGCCTGGCTTTATCTCGTGTTGATTCCCGCCACGCCGCTCGTCCTTGAATCGCAGGGATTTTACGATCATTCCCCGCTGTGTCTCCGCCGGGCCATATTGTGGCCTTTGTTCAAAGGCTGTGTGTTGATTACGGTGGGGCTGATGTTGACGGTTTATGTTTTTCATCTGGTCGTGGCGCGCGGCATTCTCACTTCGTTCGGGTGCATCAGCTTTTGCATGGTATATCTGAAAGAAGAGCTGATCCGCCTGATGCTTCGAAGCAAACTGGCCCAGTTTCAATATAAACGCCGCTTTATCATCGTCGGCACCGAGCGGGAAATCGCCAAAATGCGAAAGGAGTTGGAGGAACGGCAGGATGAGGGTATCGAAATCGTGAGTGAACTCAATTTGCTTGAGACGCCCGCGCAACAGATTGTATCCATGCTTCACCAGTATTCGGTGTATGGCGTGCTGTTGAGCGCCAAACATACCTATTTCGAGCAGGTGGAATATATCATCCGGGCCTGCGAACTCGAAGGCGTTGAGGTTTGGCTCGTGGCCGACTTCTTTGCGACGCAAATCTCGCGCACCAGTTTTGACGAATTGCTTGATCGCCCGTTGCTGATTTTCCGCACAACCCCGGAAGCCTCGTGGCAGAGCGTTATCAAACACGTTATGGACCTGTCGGGCGCGTTGGTTTTGTTGGTTTTGCTTTCCCCGTTGTTTTTATTGATTGCCATGCTTATCAAACTCACGTCGCCCGGTCCGGTCTTCTTCCAACAGCAACGTTCCGGCCAGAACGGCGCCCCATTCACCCTTTACAAATTTCGCACGATGATTACCAACGCCGAACAATTCAAACATGAATTGGAGGCCATGAATGAGATGAGCGGGCCGGTTTTCAAAGTAACCAATGATCCGCGCATCACCCGCATTGGCAAATGGCTCCGCCGCTACAGCCTCGACGAATTGCCGCAGCTTTTTAACGTGTTGCGCGGCGAGATGAGTCTGGTTGGCCCGCGCCCGCTGCCCGTGGACGAAGTCAGGCGCTTCAATGATTTAGCCCACCGCCGCCGCCTCAGCGTGAAACCCGGCATCACCTGCCTCTGGCAAATCAGCGGGCGCAATCAAATCAAGGATTTCAAGGACTGGGTACGGCTCGACCTGGAGTACATTGACAACTGGTCGTTATGGCTTGATTTGAAAATCTTGCTGCGCACCATCCCCGCCGTGTTCACCGCGACTGGCGCGAAGTGAGAACGTTTAATTGTTGAGTTGTTAAATCTGTCTCCCTACGATTTCCAAAATGCAGCCGTCCCGGCATTTGACAACTTGAAGACGCACAAAAAACAACCAACTTCCGTCGTCACCGGCGCCGCTGGATTCCTGGGGTCGCATTTGACCGATCTGCTTTTGGCGCGGGGCCATAAGGTTATCGGCATTGATAACTTTGTTACCGGCACGGTGGACAACATTTCGCACCTCGGCGGAAATTCTCATTTTAGATTCATCCAGCAGGATGTCTCCGAGTTTATTTTTCTCAACGCACCGGTGGATTACGTGTGGCACTTCGCTTCGCCCGCCAGTCCTGTTGATTATCTGGAGCTGCCCATTCAAACGCTCAAGGTCGGCTCGCTTGGCACACATAAGGCGCTCGGCCTGGCCAAAAACAAACGCGCCCGGTTTTTGCTTGCCTCCACCTCCGAAATCTACGGCGACCCGCTGGTGCATCCGCAAACTGAGGATTATTGGGGCAATGTCAATCCCATCGGCCCGCGCGGCTGTTACGACGAAGCGAAACGATTTGCCGAAGCCATGACGATGGCCTATCACCGCGAACACCAGATCGAAACCCGCATTGTCCGCATCTTCAACACCTATGGACCGCGCATGAGGCTGCATGACGGTCGGGTCGTTCCTTCTTTCATCAGCCAGGCGCTAAAAAATCAGCCAGTAACTGTTTTTGGCAAAGGCCGGCAGACGCGCAGCTTTTGTTTCGTGTCTGATTTGATTGAAGGCATTTATCGGTTAATGATGAGCCGGCACGACCAACCGATGAATATCGGCAATCCTGCCGAACTGACCGTGCTCAAATTCGCGAGGGAAATCATCCGCGCCACAGGCTCGCGCAGCAAAATCGTATTCAAACCATTGCCACAGGACGATCCGAAACAACGGCAGCCTGACATCACCCGCGCGCGGGAAATTCTCCGTTGGGAGCCGAAAATCCAACTGTCTGAGGGACTGGCCCGGACGATTGGGTATTTCCGTAAAAAGGTTTGAAATCGCGGGCTTTTTTAGCCGTTTTTTGCTTGAACAGGAGCAGGGATATGATACATTAGAACCACTTTGCTGCCTGTATTGGCGGCTTTCAGATGTTACTATTGGAAGGCACAAAAATATGAGGCAGTACTTGACTGTATGAAGCTCTCTACTTTGCCGCGCAAGGTCATGCATGGCTTGCCGTATCTCGGCAAGGAAATGCGCTCGATTATTTCCGACCGCACTCCACTGTTCATTGCCGTGCCGCGAACGGTGCACATCTGGCGCGGCGCTCCCTGCAATGCCAAGTGTATCATGTGCAATTACAGTTGGCTGGAAGGCGATGCTTACCGCAATTTGATCAGCTCGCCTTTCAAGGACGAAATGATGCCGCAGGCGTTGAAGGAGATTCACGAATTGTGCGGACGCGGCACGCTGGTGTCGTATATGGGAGGCGAACCGACCACGAGCCGCCACATTACGGAATGGATTGAACTCGCAGGGCAATTGGGCCTCGATTTTCGCTTCACCACCAACGGTTACCTCATGACCGAAAAGATGGCCCAACGGTTCGTCGCCGCCGGTTTGTTCAATATCGGAGTCTCGTTCGAATCCCTCGACCCCAAAATCAACGAGGCCATGCGGCCTTATCCCGACGGCACCGCCAAGACGCTCCGTTGCATCGAACTGCTCCTGCAGGAACGCGAACGCCAAAAAAGGCACATCAGCATCAACATCAAAACTGTTTTGACCGACATCAATCTGGAGTCCTACCCCGACATGGTGAGACGATTTGGGAAAATTGACAGCGTCATGTGTACGCCCCAGATGTTTGAGCGATTGGAAGACATGCCTGAGGCGACATACGAATTGCTGTACATCAAGGATCCTGACCGGTTGCAACGATTGACTGACCAGCTCCGCGAGTTGAAATCCCAAGGTTATACCATCCATGCCACGGACCAGGCGATGAAGGAGATGGTCAAACAATGCCGGACGGCCGACCGCACTGCCACGATGCACCACAAAAATCTGGAGATGGATCCCTCCGAACCTGTCTGCAATATTGGCACGGACAACATGTGGATTGACGCAGGCCTGGTCAAACTTTGCCCTTACCATGCTCCGATCGGTGATTTTACCAAAAGCCCGCGTCCTACCCTCAAGGAAATGTGGAATAACGAAATCACCAGGCAAGTACGCGAGCAGACGCGAGCCTGTCGGCGGCTGTGCACCATTTCCTGCCTGCGCCGAACACCGCTTTCGCATAAGGTTTCAACCTTTCTCAAAATTGCCTGAGGTTATCGCCTGAAATATCAGGGGTTAGCTGAAATTTCCCCATATTGACGTATGCGCATTGTTGGACTTTGCGGATTGGTCAGAGTCCGTTAACAATGTGTGCGTGTCGGACGCCAATAAAATAATTTTCCGCGCGCGCCGGTTTGAATTTATCTTTCCGCGTCCGGTGCTTGTCATGGGGGTGGTCAATGTCACGCCTGACTCATTTTCCGATGGCGGGAAATTTTTAGACGCCAATGCCGCGGTGGCCCGCGCGTTGGAACTCGCCGCGCAAGGCGCGGACATTCTCGACATCGGCGGCGAATCCACGCGCCCCGGCGCCGAACCGGTCGCCGAGGCCGAGGAATTGCGCCGGGTTTTGCCCGTTATCGAGCAACTGGCCGGACGGGTGGAGGTTCCCATTTCCATTGATACCCTGAAACCCGCGGTGGCCCGCGCCGCGCTTGCGGCGGGCGCAAGTATCGTCAATGATGTTGCTGCCAATCGCGAAGATGTTGCAATGTGGCGTAGCGTGGCGGAATTTGGCGCCGGATACGTTTGCATGCATTCGCGCGGCACGCCGCAAACCATGCAGGAAAAGCCAGTGTACGTGGATGTTGTGCGCGAAGTCGGTGAGTTTTTTCAGGAACGGTTAAAGCGATTGAACGCTGCCGGCGTGGCTGCTGACCAAGTCGTGCTGGATGTCGGCATCGGTTTCGGCAAAACCACGGAGCATAATTTGCAGTTGCTTGCGAACTTGCGGAGTTTTACAACGATGGCACGACCGCTGCTGGTTGGGGTTTCGCGCAAGTCATTTATCGGGCGATTGTTGAGCGCGGATTTGAACGAACGACTGCCAGGCTCGCTGGCGTGCGCGTGCCTCGCAGTTGGCTCCGGCGTGCACATCATTCGCGCGCATGACGTGGGGGAAACTGTCCAGGCAGTACGGATGGTGGAAGCGGTATTGGCTCGAATTAAAAAATAATGTGGATTTACCTTCAGAACGGTTGGCGCCCGGCGTTGGAAATTTTAATCCTCGCGGTGGGAATCTATTATACCACCAAGTTTGTGCGCGGCACGCGCGGCTGGCCGGTCGTGATTGGTTTTGTCGTGCTCCTGCTGGCCCTGATCCTGGTGACTACTTTACTGGATTTGCAGGTTTTGCGCACACTGCTGGCATACGCTTCGTACTTTATTGCGGTCAGTGCGGTGGTCATTTTCGCGCCGGAAATCCGCCGGATGCTGGCCGAACTCGGCAACCTGCCGTTATTTGCCAGCACGCGGGAACAGCGCGAAAATATCGAAGTCATCATTCAAACTGTCGAGCGGCTTGCGGATGTCCGCATCGGCGCGCTCATCGCCATCGAACAATCCATCCAGCTTTTTGAGGCGGTGGAGTCCGGTGTCACCGTGGATTGTGAAGCGACGCCCGAAATGCTCGAAACCATTTTTTTCCCGAATAATGCCATCCACGACGGCGGCGTTATTATCAAGGGCGACCGCATTGCGTACGCGGCGTGTATTTTCCCGCTGACCCAGCGGCAGGATTTGAACAAATCGCTGGGCACGCGCCACCGTGCGGCTATTGGTTTGAGCGAGGAAACCGACGCGGTGATTGTGGTCGTCTCTGAGGAGAGCGGCAAGATTTCGCACGCCTATAAGGGGCAGTTGGTGCGCGGAGTCACCTTGGAGGAATTGCGGGCGTTCCTGACTTCCGTGCTGGTGCAGCCGGCAAAATCGCGCGGTGTCATCGAATGGTTCCGTTCCCGCTTAAGTGAGCGGTACAAACCCGGGCCAGTCGTTGTTACCAAGGATGAAGCCCAGCCGGTGCTCAAACAGACGGAGAATTGAAGAGTATGGCCAAACGCGACTGGATTACCAAAGATTTCGGCTGGAAATTGTTTTCGCTGTTTTTGGCCGTCGCCTTTTGGATTGCCATCCGCCGTAATATCGGTGAAACGCCGGCACCCGTCATGCCTTTCGCGTCAGCGGATACGGTTACATACACGAATCTGCCAGTGCTCGCCGTTTCCGCTGACGCGGACGTGCATAACGCCCAAATCGTTCCTAAAGTCGTTACCGTCAGTTTAAGCGGACCCTCCGCGGTCATAGCGATCCTGGAGGAAAATAAAGTTCACGCGGTGGTCAATCTCACGGGCATTGATGCCGCGAGCGGTTTGCGTCTGCCGGTGGATGTCTCGACGCCGGCCGCTGTGACGGTTAACAAAATTGACCCTCCCAAAGTCGGCGTGACGTTTTCACCTCCGGCAGAATAGCCTTTATGAATGCTTCTCAAAAAATCTTCGGAACCGACGGTGTCCGCGGCACGGCCAATGTTGAGCCGGTTACCGCCGAAACCGCGCTTAAACTTGGCCGCGCCGCCGCGCATGTTTTTAAAAATCTTGAATCACAGCCGCGGGGCCGTGGCCGGCACAAAATTGTCATTGGCAAGGATACGCGTCTTTCCGGTTATCTGCTCGAAAGTGCGATTTCTTCCGGCATTCTTTCCATGGGCGTGGACGTGCTGTTCATTGGGCCGCTGCCGACACCCGGTGTCGCCTACGTGACGCGCAGCCTGCGAGCGGACGCCGGCATCGTCATTACCGCTTCACACAATTCCTATGCCGACAACGGCATTAAATTTTTCCGCGCCGACGGTTACAAACTCGACGACAAAATCGAGAATGAAATTGAACACCTGGTTTTCAGCGGTGAAATTGAAAATCTTCGCCCGACGGCCGGTGAGATTGGCAAAGCAGTGCGCATTGACGACGCGCTGGGCCGCTACATCGAGTTTGCCAAAACTTCTTTTCCACGGGGCATGACCCTCGAAGGGCTGCGCGTCGTCGTGGATTGTGCGCACGGCGCGGCCTATAAATCCACGCCTTGCGTCCTCCGCGAATTGGGCGCCGAGGTGATGGTCTATGGCAACCAGCCCGATGGCATGAACATCAACCAGAATTGCGGCTCGATGCACCCGGAAAATCTTTGCCGCGAAGTCGTCGAGCACGAAGCCCACCTCGGTATCGCGCACGATGGCGATGCCGACCGCGTCCTTCTGTGCGATGAGACCGGCACGTTGATTGACGGCGATGACATCATGGCCATTGCGACGCTGGATATGCTTGCGCGTGGAACGCTTGCTGAAAATACGCTGGTGACCACTGTGATGAGCAACGCTGGGTTGGAAGCCGTGGTCAAATCCGCCGGCGGCAAAGTTATCCGAACCGCCGTTGGCGACAGAAACGTGATTGATGAAATGATCCGAGGTGGCTTCAACTTTGGCGGCGAACAGAGCGGCCATTTGATTTTCCGCGATTTCAGCACCACGGGCGACGGTCTGGTGGCCGCGCTTCAGATTCTGCAAATCATGCGCGCCAAGGAAGCGCTGCTTTCAAAACTGGCGAAATGCTGGACGCGTTTTCCTCAATTGGTGGCAAACGTCCGCGTGCGCGAGAAAAAGCCGTTCGAACAACTGGACGGTCTGAATAAACTGGTGACCGAGGCCGAAACGGAACTACAGGGGCAGGGCGGGCGTGTTTTTCTGCGTTACTCCGGCACGGAACCGAAAGCCCGGTTGCTGCTCGAAGGCCGTGACGCCAGGATTTTGGAGAAATGGTCGCAGAAAATTTGCGGCGCGATTCAGAAGCAGATTGGTGCGTAGTTGGAGTTCAAGCTTCAGCTTGAACATGTCACGGGCTGAAACGCGCCAAAGCGTGAACTCCAACTTTTAGGGCAAAGTTAGAATTTCCGAAGGCAGTCGTCCAATGTATTGATCCGGCAACCGTTGATCTATCGAGCCGGATACCGGCTTTACCAAATCCACATGGCCGTCGCCAAAAACCACATTGGCCTTTTGATTATGACGGAAATGGCCGTTCGGATAACTCGTGTTGGTGTCCACGTAATAAAATTCCTCCAGCATCGGGTGGCTGGAGGACGCGGGCGGCAAAAAATCATCCACTTGCGCCGCATCGGCAAACAACACGTTTTTGGTTGGCTGGATAATCCGGCTGGCTTTTATGGGTTGCTGGGTGGGTGATACAAACACATAGGTATTGCAGCCGTAGCTGGAAATAACATTCGTGCCTTTCAACTTGAACAACGGAGACCTGTAACCCAGAGCTGGACAAAGCCGCACGTTGCTGTTTTTTAAATATGGATACAATTTACCCTTGGACAAATCGAATGGGCGGTGGCCTTCCGCGCCGGTGCCCAGCCAGCCGAACCACCAGTTTTGACCACCTGGAATCGCGGGGTCCGCCCTCCTGAAACAAGTCGCCTGATTGTCGCCCCAGTACATTTCCGTGGCCATTCCCAGTTGGCGCAGATTGCTCACACACTCGGCGCGCCAGGCGGACTTTTTGCTCTGACTCAGCACCGGCAGCAACATCGCCGCCAGGATCGCAATGACGGCAATGGTGACGAGCAATTCAATCAGCGTGAACGCTGTTGGTTGAGGGCCGAAGGTCGCGGGTCGAGAGCAAGAAACCTTGCATGCTGTCAAGTGTCGGCGCTCGATTCTCGTCTCTCGACTCTGGGCTGTTTTGCTCATGGCCTCTCAGCTTGGACGCGGTAAAACGCTTGCTCTGTTGGTGGATTGGTATCTTGCAAAAACGAATTGGTCGCGCTGCCGGAACCGGCTGGCGAAACATTTGTCCATGTTTGGAAATCCTCCGTGCGCTGGAGCGTATAAACCCAATTGCTTCGGCTGAGGAATTGCGCCCGCCAGTTGCCGTTGGTGAAATCGCCGGTAAGATTTTGAATTGGCGGTGGCGGCACGGTGGCAACAAAATACGTTACAACGCCGCTCGCCAGCGTGGAATCACCATACGCGTCACCCGCACCGCTGTAATTGTTAATGGCAACCGCATCGAGACGGAAATCGGTAAAATTGGTGTCGAGTTGCACGTCATCAATCGGCCCGAATATCTGGCCATTGTTATATGTAATCGTGGTCGAAAGCGTCTGGTTGCTTGCGGTGTAGGTCATCTCAATGTGGTATAAAACTCCAGTGGCCAGATTCAGCGGATAGTCAAAAGCGGACGCAAATTCCATGTTGCTTGAAATCATTGTCGGCGAAATGGTTCCGTCGTCCGGTGCAGGAAAGTAATCAAATTCCGCAAGGTTCGGCGAATCAGCGCCGGTGCCTCTGGAGAAATTCGTCTGGGTCGCCTGCCCGAAATTCAGAAAACCGAGGGCCATTTCAAACCCATAACCCGTGGTCTCGACACTGTTCAGTTGCAAGTTGAACGCGAGGCTGAAATCGTCGTCGCGCGTGAGGATCGTGCCGAGCGGATGGTAAAAATAACTGTTGTTCTGCGACGAGTCCCAGGTGACATCGAGATCATGGTTGGTGGAGAACCACTGAAACAGGTTCGTGTCCCCGAAAATTTTCCAGCCATCTTGGAGCGGATTGGTGGAAAAATCTTCGGTTATGGTGGCTGCGTGAGCGACGAATAGAACGAACAGGCCGGCCAAAACCGGCAAAACAAGCAATGTCTTCTTCATACACTAATCTTTCAATTTGGTTCCCCGAAAACATTCGGAGGACGGTTTACAGTTGAGAGACCAGCGCGGAGTTTGTAGCGGCGGTGACCGCCGGATTCTTGATGATGATGGCGGCACTCATAGAGTGCCGCTACAAAAACAAAAGACCTTCAAACCCCGGCAAAACGGAGAATGAAGGCATCCAACGAATCCTGTCGAAAATCGTTCGACAGGCTGGCCTCATCCTTCTCTTTGACGGAGAAGCCGGCCATTGCACGACGGTCACAGACCGCCGCTACAACAACCGCGACGAGCACAGCCAAACCGGTATCCTGACTTCGGCCTCCAACCGCCTTCCCGCCTTCCCGTCCCGCAATGCGGAACAGTGGCTTTGGGAATTTGTAGCCGTTACAGTGGCGCAACCGTCCCGGATTTTCACCGGGTTCCCAGACATTTGACTGCAATGATGGACGGACAAGTGCCGTCCGTTTCAAAGAACAAACTGGTTCTACGCCGGAAATGAAAATCTGCCAAGGAAAAAATTGGGAAATTGCTTCGTGCTTGTGCCAAGATGAACCCGTCAACATACTTGCATCTTTAAAATCTTATGAGCCAGACACCCATTCGAGTTGCAGTCACCGGCGCCGCCGGCCAAATCGGTTATTCTCTCCTGTTCCGCATCGCCTCCGGCGCGATGTTCGGCCCGGAGCAGCCGGTCATACTCCATTTGATTGAAATTGAACCCGCGTTGCCCGCGCTGCACGGCGTCTGCATGGAACTGGATGACTGCGCGTTCCCACTGCTCAAAGGCATCGTGCCGACAGCAAGTCTCGATGAGGGTTTTCGCGGTGTGAACTGGGCCTTGCTCGTCGGCAGCGTGCCGCGCAAAGCCGGCATGGAACGCAAGGATTTGCTTGGCATCAATGGCAAAATTTTTATCGGCCAGGGCCGGGCCATCGAGAAAAATGCCGCTAAAGACGTGCGCATCCATGTCGTCGGCAATCCGTGCAACACCAATTGCCTCATCGCCATGCACAATGCGCCCGATATCCCGCGTGACCGGTTCTTCGCCATGACACGCTTGGATGAAAACCGCGCTAAGGCGCAGTTGGCGAAGAAGGCTGGCGTGGATGTGACCGTCGTCAGCAATATGGCCATCTGGGGCAATCATTCCGCCACGCAGTATCCCGATTTTTACAACGCCAAAATCAACGGCAAACCCGCGACCAGCGTTATTACTGATGAAGCCTGGCTCAAGGGCGAATTCATCACGACCGTGCAACAGCGCGGCGCGGCTGTCATCAAAGCGCGCGGCTCCTCCAGCGCCGCGAGCGCCGCGAACGCCGTGGTGGACAGCGTCCGCTCGCTCGTCGAACCGACGCCGTCAAGCGATTGGCGCAGTGTTTGTGTTTGTTCTGACGGCAGCTATGGTGTTGAAAAAGGCCTTATCTGCTCATTCCCGATTCGCAGTGACGAAGACGGCTGGCGCATTGTTCAAGGGGTATCCATCAACGAATTCAGCCGCGCAAAAATTGACGCCACTGTGAAGGAATTGCAGGAAGAACGCGTGATGGTGGCTGAGTTGCTGCCGAAATGAACGAGTACCAATTTAAGATTCTATTTTTTGCGGCTAAATAGAATCGCGGCTAACGCCAGCTCTGTGAACGCGAAAACGGAAGATTCAGGAACAGGACTGCCACTAATCGCAAATTGAAATGGTCCATGACTGGTTTCAATCGTCCAATCTGAACCATCGCCGGATGTAGCAAAGGCAGGCAAAAGACTCCAATTGTCGCTGGATGAATAATTGGAGTCGCTCGCATAATTCCAGGATTTCGGAAAAACTTGAACAGGTCCTGAAGATTCAGATGGCTCGGAAGCCGTGGCCACAAACCAATAAATGGTTGAAGGGGAAAATATGATTCCCGGACCACCAAGTTCGACACCGGGAACTCCATTATCGTCGCTGTAAAATGATAATTCTGTCGTCGGTGCGCCGAAACCACTAAACAATATGGGTCCGTTCAACAGGTAACCATCCGGTGCGGTGCCCGTTTCAAGCGATTGTGCTATCCACGCATCGCTTCCGTAAAGCGCACTGCCGCCCAGCGGTTCGCCTGAGTTTGACAAGTAGGTTGTCCAAAGAGGTGTCAGACTTTGAGCGGGCACTGATTGCTGCGTAGAAACAAAAATCGAAGGTAGCAGGAACAAGAGAAGAGCTTTCCTTCGCATAAGGGAATAATAAGCAAATTCTGACGGTGAAATCAAGTTTGAATTTGCCAGTTTTGTGTCTTATCGCGATTCTGCTGTAGCAAAATTAATAGCCAACGCCGGCCAGAACCATGTTCACTTGCCCAAATTGTGGAAGCACGCTGACACGCACGCGCGGCCCAAAGGGCTTGTTTTGGAACTGTGACCGTTGTGGCGGACGGGCGGTGGGCATTCCCGTGCTGCGCGCCACTATTGGCAACGATCGCGTCAACTCCATCTGGTTGCGCGCCATTGCCAGCGAGGGCAATACCGGGCGGGCCTGTCCGATTTGTTCACGCCACATGGCAGACGTAACCATTGGCGTCGCCGGCCAGTCCCTGACACTCGATGTGTGCAAACGTTGTGAATTTGTCTGGTTCGATCCCAAGGAATTCGAAATCATTCCTCCCCAACCCAAGGAACCGGGTGATGCGGAAGATGATTTACCCCAGGCGGCGCGCGAAGCCCTCGCGATTTACAAAGTCCAGCAAATGGCCGAACAACAGCGCAAGGAAGAGAATCCGTTGGGGGACGTGGACGTGAGTTGGAAGACCATTCCGGGAGTTTTGGGTCTGCCGGTGGAGGAAGATTCGGCGCCTTTCGCCCACGTTCCGTGGCTGACGTTTTCGCTCGCCTTGGTGATTGCCGCCGTCAGCATCTGGGCTTTTAACGATTTGCCGGCTGCGGTTCAACGTTTTGGTCTGATTCCCGCGGAAGCGTGGAGGTACGGCGGATTGACGCTGTTGACCTCATTTTTCATCCACGGCGGCATCTGGCATCTGGCCAGCAATCTCTACTTTCTCGTCGTCTTCGGCGATCATGTGGAGGATTATCTGGGACGCTGGCGCTGGTTGTTGCTGGTGGTTTGCGCCGCGCTCGTCGGCGATCTCGCCCATGTGATGATCAACCCGCACGACCCGACGCCTTGCATCGGCGCGAGCGGCGGGATTTCCGGTTTGATTGCATTCTACGCCTTGAAGTTTCCTCACGCCAAACTCGAAGTGTTTTTGCGTTTCGGTTTCATCATCATTCCCAAATGGGTTTCGTTCCCCGCCTGGTCCTTGTTTCTGGTCTGGTTCGGGTTGCAAGGGTGGGGCGTGTTCGATCAAATCGCCGGTTTCAATGAGGTTTCTTCCGCAGCACACGTGGGGGGCGCGCTCACCGGCTTGCTCGCGTGGTTGGTTTGGAGAAAAATGGAGTTGCGGACGAGTGATAACCCACCGACAGAAGTCACGGAACCGACAACCTGAAAGGGACGATTGCTCTTTGGTCGCCGATTTGCTGACAAAATGGTTTTTAGCCACAGATAATCACGGATGAAACGCAGATTTTTAATCTGTGTCCATTTGTGTTCATCTGTGGCTTTTGTGGGCTGTTTCTGTTAGCCTCGCGCGCGTATGGCCTTTGAATCCTTCCGCGATTTTGTCGGGCAACTCGACCGCGCCGGCGAACTCAAGCGCATCGCCCAGCCCGTCGCCACCGAACTCGAAATCACCGAAATCGCCGACCGCGAAATGAAATCACCCAGCGGCGGCAAGGCGCTGCTGTTTGAAAAGCCCACCGTCAACGGCGTCGTCTCGCCGTTTCCCGTAGCCATCAACACGCTCGGCTCGCACAAGCGCATGGCCATGAGCATGGGCGCGAATTCCGTCGAAGAAGTCGCCAACGAACTTGGCTCGCTCATGAAAGCCAAGCCGCCGACAAGTTTCCGCGAGGCCATTAAATTGCTCGGCCAGGCGCTCGATTTGCGCCACGCCAAACCGAAATTCGTCAAGACCGGCGCGTGCAAAGATGTGATCCACAGATTTGATGCGCCGCCATCGCGCAAAAAGCCGTGGCCGGGAGCGCCGGACATTCTCGGTGGGGCGAGCGTCCCCGCGAGCCGTCCCGGTGAATATGTCGGCTCGTCGGTGGCCTCGCCCCACCAATTGCCGACACTCCTCAATTTACCAGTTCAACAATGCTGGCCCCTCGATGGGGGGCGTTTCATCACGTTACCGTGCGTTGTCACCAAAGACCCCGACACCGGCGAACGCAACGTGGGCATGTATCGCATCCAGATTTACGACGACCGTACCACGGGCATGCACTGGCAATTGCAAAAAGTCGGCGCGCGTCATGGACGGCGTTATTACGAAACCGGCACGCGCATGCCCGTCAGTATTTTCATCGGCGGCGATCCCGTGTTCACTTTCGCCGCCACCGCGCCGCTGCCGAACGGCCTCGACGAATTCCTGCTGGCCGGTTATCTCCGCAAGAAATCCGTTGAACTCGTCAAGTGCGAGACGAACGATCTGGAAGTTCCGGCCAACGCGGATTTCGTCATTGAAGGTTACGTGGATCCGACCGAACCGCTGCGCGAGGAAGGGCCGTTCGGCGACCACACCGGTTATTACACGCTGCCTGAGCCGTATCCGGTGTTCCACGTCACCGCGATCACTCATCGCAAGGACGCGGTATATCCGGCGACGATTGTCGGCATTCCGCCGATGGAGGATTTTTACATTGGGAGCGCATCGGTAAAATTGTTCCTGCCCATCTTCAAAATGAACTTCCCGGAAATCGTGGACATCGCGCTGCCGGCGGAAGGTGTGTTTCACAACCTCGTCTTTGTCAACATCAAGAAGACCTACCCGATGCAGGCCTACAAAATCATGCACGGCCTCTGGGGCATGGGCCAGATGATGTTCACGAAATACATCGTGGTGGTGGACGCCGGCGTGAACGTCCACAACACCAGCGAAGTGCTGTTCCATCTCACGGCCAACACCGATCCGCAACGCGACAGCATCTTCACCAAAGGCCCGTCCGACGTGCTCGACCACGCGACGAGCGAAATCGCCATCGGCAGCAAGCTGGGCATTGACGCAACGAAGAAACTGCCCGGCGAAGGCCACAAGCGTGGCTGGCCACCATTGATTAAAATGGACGAAGCGACACGGAAGAAAATTGACGCGCTTTTCGGAAATGCCGCTTGATATGGGCCGCCAGCCATGCGAATATGGGTCGCCATATTATGAAGACGACCATAGAAATCGCCGATGACCTTTTCGAGCGCGCACAAGGCGTGGCCCGAAAGGAAAAAACCACTTTTCGCGCTCTCGCCGAGCAGGGACTGCGGATTGTGCTGAAGGAGAAACAGCAAAACAAACCCAAGAAACTTCCGCCGCTTGTCACCTTTCGCGGCCAGGGATTGACGGATGAGTTCAAAAACGCTTCGTGGGACAAAATCCGCGACGAAATTTACAAGGGCCACGGCGCGTGATCGCGGTTGACTCCAATCTGCTGATTTATTCGCACCGCGAGGACAGCAAATTCCATGCGGCGGCAAAGGAATTGATTGATTCCCTGCGGCATGAGTCCGCGCCGTGGGCGATTCCGTGGCCGTGCGTTCACGAATTCATCGGCATCGTCACGCACACAAACATCTATAAGCCGGCGTCTTCATTGCCGCAGGCTTTGGCGGCGGTGGACGCCTGGCTTGCCGGCGGCAACGTGCATCTGCTCGCCGAAAGTCCCGGCTATTTCGAGAAGCTGCGCGAGCTGGCGCTGGCGGCGAAATTGTCCGGCCCGCGCATCCACGACGCGCGGATTGCGGCGCTCTGCCTGCATCACGGCGTGCGCGAACTCTGGACCGCTGACCGCGATTTCTCCATGTTCCCGAAACTCAAGACGCGCAACCCGCTGGTGAAAAAATGAAAACGCGTCGCAAATCGCGAAAATTCAGATTGAGAACTGACCTTCTCGAATTCCTGACCGACAAGGACATTCTGGAAAGTGCCTTGGCAAACAATCATCGTTACAAACCTGAACCGCTTTTGTCGAAAACCGGCGTTGGCTATTTAGCTCCGGCCACTCCTGAAGACCGCGCGCAGGAAATGAAACGCAGCGAAGCATTGATGCGACGATTGAAGCAACGGCAACGCCGGGCGAAGAAAAAATGAAAACGGATGCGACGAAGAAAATTCCCGGCGGAGGTTTCAAACGCGCCTGGCCGCCGCTCATCAAGATGGATGAAAGCGTGAAGGCGAAAATTGATTCGCTGTTTAAAAAATGAAACCCTTCTAACCTATCGAACCAAATAAAAATACTTATTGTCAACACCCACCTCGTCTAAGCTGCTGGCACTGCACCGATTTGCTGTAGCAACCCAAGTAAATCGGGCTGGCCGCGTTCTTCGACGAATTGCCCGCCAGTCAGCCGGTAGAAATTCATCGCCTGCGCAACGATTTTCTTCCCAGTCGGCGGGACGCCGAAGAAAGCGCCTTGGTGCGTGCCCCGCATCGTGAAACGTGCGGCCAACTTGTCCCCCTCGGCAATCGTTTCCTCCAACGTCCATTGGATGTCAGGGAAACCTCCCCGCATCATCCCGATGATTGCGAGGTAGCCAGCCGGACCACGCATTGGCTCAGGGCGTCCGGGAACATGAAATACCGCGTCCGGGGATATAAGTTCGACAGCGAACTTCTCGCTAGCCGTGTTGATGAACTCCGTAAAACGGAGCATGATGAGTTTGTTGGCTTCTGGTGTTGTCATAATGGTATTTTAAGTTGCTGGCGCTCGAAGCTGTTTTCAAACGCTTGAATGCGCTGCTATTTCTTGGCGGAAGTTGGCTGTGCTCGTCTTATTCGCCATGTCTTCAAGCTCGCCGCAGTGTTCCTCCAAATGCCGCTTGTAGTCTTCAAGCGCGCGCGGGATGTCGGGATTCTTTTTGAAAATATCGAACGCCCCAAAATCCGGGAGAATGTCGTAGCCGCAGAACTTGTAATTCGACGTGATGTGAAGGAACAGGTCGTCCGTCCCCTTGCCGCCGTATAAAACGCCGTCGGGATTGTCGAAGGCTTCGCGCGGAGCATTCCAAGTGGCGGAGATCATGAACTTTCTCCCCTGCATTTTGCCGCCCGTGCCATATTGCCGGGTGGGGTCGGAGCGGGTACGGCCATCGCCTTCGAGAAAAATCTTTTTCGCCAAAGCGACATTGAAGACCTCGTCCACATATTTTTTGTAAATCCACGGCGCACCGAACCAATTCACCGGCGTCTGGAGGATGACGAGGTCGGCGGCCACATGTTTTTCCACCTCTTCCTCGGGGTTGTAGCCACGCTCGACAAAAGTTTCGGCGACCTGATGTCCGCGCTCCACGAAAAAATCCTTCGCGAGGTTCATGAGCGTGAGGTTCAGTTTGCCTTCGGACCAGCCGGGATAAGTAAGGTGTGCGTTGATGATTAATACATTCATTTAGTTTGATTGGTCAGCTTTTTTGGATTTGCGAAGTTGATTCGCGGCGCGCCACTCGGCGGGCGTTGTGCCCTCCCACGAGCGAAACGCGCGGTAGAACGAATTCGGATCTTCGTAACCGATGAGAAAGGCCGCTTCCGTGATTTCGACCGACGCATCGCCCAGGTATTGCCGGACCAGTTCGTGACGGGTTTCGTTGAGCAGTTGCCGGAAAGTCGTTCCTTCTTCGGTGATGCGGCGTTGCAGGGTGCGATCACTCATGCCGAGTTCCTTGGCGACCATGAGGAGGTCGGGCCGGCTGCCGGACAGCAATCGCTTCAGCACCCACTTCACCTGTTCGAGGATGGTTTGTTTCGTTCGCCCTTCCTTCAATTGATTTTCAAATTGAGGCGCGAGCATTTGCAGGAGTTCGTCATTGTGCGTGGCGAAGGGACGCTCCAAATCGGCGGCACGCAGAATCAGCACATCGTGAGCGGCGCGATATTTCACCGGGCAACCAAAGTATTCTTCGAGGCCATTTTTAGGGTCAGGCGGACGCGCGAGTTCGATGCGCTTGGGATTCAGCTTCATCTTCGTGCCGCGACGGCCGAGTTCCGTCACAAGCGCGAAAACCGCATCAATCAAAAACACCGGCGCTGTCTCTTCCCCGGCAAAGGGCCACGAGACTTCGACCAGAACCTCATCGCCTTTTTGTGTGATCCGAAATTCCTCGGCGCTGCAAAGTTGTTTGTAGCGCGCCAGTCGCTCGATGGATTCGCGATAGGTCCGGGCGTGCAGGGCGGCGAGGAGAGTTGGGTGATACTGGTCGGTTTCTACCTGGCTCATGAATTTCCAGCCCAGCGTGGGGTCGTTGGACAACTCGCGAATGGCCCGCCAAATCGAGAAGTTTTGCGCGGTGGTAACGAAGCTCTCACCGCCATAGACCGTGGGCGGCAGGTTGCTTCGGCGAAGGACGTCACCCGGAGTGAGGCCGATTGACTTCAGCCCAGCCCAAAACACGCGCGGCAGCTTGATGCGATCCTGTGCGCTGCTGCTGACGCGGAAATGATCTGTTTGAGCTTTCATGGTCTTTGTTTGTTGGTGAACCAATCGTGAAAACAGTATACCGCAGGAGACTGCATCTGTAATTAGCAGAAGACGCCAATCAACTTGCAAAAGGCGTCATTTATCGCGGACAGCAAAAAGGCGGTCGGGTAGCTATTCAATCATTGAGCCACGCTCGTGCGACGGACTGCGGCAGAATTTCCAGCCCGAATTTTTTCGCAATCTCCATCCCGCGCGGGATGTCCTGCTGTTGCTGCGGGTCTTGGCAGACGGCCACCAGCGCTCGTTTCCGCGATGAAATCCTGTGGACTAGATCGCCCGGACGCGGCAAATTTTCGCCATGAATGTTGCTTTGCGACCGGGAAAGCCGGAAGACGGTCCAGCGTGCGGCCAAATTTGTTTCGACGCCTTCACCGCGATTTCAACCCAGCATCATTTCCCGCCGGATATCCCTTCGGCAGAAATGGCGACGGGATTTTTGACCATGCTGCTTTCGCGGCCAGACATTTACTCGATCGTGGCCGAGGCCGGTGGGAAAATCATTGGCAGCAATTTCTTATGGGAGGGCGACACGATTGCCGGCATCGGGCCAATTACGGTTGATCCGAAAATTCAAAACGGCGGCGTCGGGCGGCGAATGATGGAAGATGTGATGGCGCGGGCGGCGCAAAAGAATTTCGCCGGGGTGCGTCTGGTGCAGGCGGCGTTTCACAACCGGTCGCTGTCGCTTTACACCAAGCTCGGTTTTGAAGTCCGCGACCCGCTGGTGTGCATCCAAGGAACTCCGCTTAAAAAATCGTTCGCCGGTTTTTCCGTCCGCCCGGCGGCGGAAAATGACCTCGCGGCGTGCGGCCGCGTTTGCCGCGAAGTCCACGGACACGACCGGAAAAATGAATTGGCGGGCGCAATCCAACAAAAAACCGCTATGGTCGTGGAACGCAACGGAAACATCACCGGTTACGCAACCGGCATCGGCTTTTTCACTCATGCCGTGGCGGCGAGCAGCGACGATTTGAAGGCGCTCATTGCCGCCGCGCCCGAGTTTGCCGGTCCGGGTTTTCTGCTTCCAACGCGCAACAGCGAGGTTTTCCGCTGGTGCTTGAACGAGGGATTGCGCGTCACCCAGCCACTGACCCTGATGAGCCTCGGCCTTTACAACGAACCGCGCGGTGCGTTTCTGCCATCAATCCTTTATTAAAAAACGCACGCGCCGGGTGGCGGCAGGATTTCCAGCCCGAATTTTTTCGCAATCTCCATCACGCGCGGGATGTCCTGCTGTTGCTGCGGGCTCATGGCGCCGATTTCCTCAAAGAAGCCCTCGAAGCCCGCCGGCGTGATGACGCACATCAGCTTGCCTGGCGTCTGGCCGAGGTAACGGTAGGTGTGCGGTATCCCGCGTGGCGCGAAAATCGTCGCTCCCTTTTTGGCGACGAACTTTTTATTGCCGACGGTCCATTCGTAGTCGCCTTCGAGAATCTGGAATGTCTCGTCCTCGCGCCGATGGATGTGCGGCGGCGGGCCGCCTCCCGGCACGTCGTGGGATTCCACCGCGCTCACCACACCGCCGGTATCGCGGCCATGGATACGGATGACCATGGGGATGCCAAGGATGTTGACCTTCTCCCCGCCATCGTCAGGGATTTGAACAGGGTTCATAAATATTGGTGGCGATGTTCTGTCGCCATGTGCCCGTTGGCAAGTATAACAACGAATTAAACCAACAATTCCCGCTGCCAGTTCATCAATTCCGGCGCGTATTGGTCCCAATCGCGGGCGAGTTCACTGAGCGTAGCGCGGCTGGCAATTAGCGTGGAGTCAATGCCCAGCTCGCGTGCGTGATGGTCGCGGCATTTTTCCAAGTCGTGGTAGCGGTGCATCTCGGCTTCGGTTGGGCGGTGAAATTTGTGCCGCAAGATTTCGGGATGACGGTCGGCGGGGAGGGCTAGAGCGCCTTTGATGGCCTGGCCCAACGTCGAGCGGCGGCGTGGCGACAGGCGCGGAGGCAGCAGATGATCAACTGGTTTGTGCGCCGCGGCGGTGGCGGCGAGGCTCGTGAGTTTTTCGTGGTTGAGAATAAAAAACGGCGGACGATTGGCGGCGATGGCCTCGCTTTCGCGCCATTCCCAAAGTCCGCGCAGAACGGCCAGCGCACGGCGGTTCAAAGCGTGGCTGCCTTTGATGCGCCAGACGGAATCCGTATTGGCGGCGGGTGGCTTCGTGCCATCCGCGATCAGTCGCGCGCACGATTCCTGGTGCCAGGCCAGCCGGCCTTTTTGCCGAAGGCCGAGTCTCAGTTTGTCGGCAAGCGGTTTGAGATAATGCGTGTCGTTGCGCGCGTATTTTTCCATTCGTTCGGTTAGCGGCCGTCGCGCCCAGTCGGCCTTTTGTGAACCCTTGTCCAGCTTCACGTTGAGAAATTTTTCCGCCAGCGAACTCAAACCAAACTGCCGTTCGCCCAAAAGCCGGGCGGCCAGCATGGTGTCGAAAATAGCCGAGGGCACGAATTTGTGGTGCTTGTGCAGCAACCGCAAATCATAATCCGCGCCGTGCATGATCAGCTCATGCGTGTGGAGGGTTTCCAGCAGTGGATTGAGGTTGATGCCGGCGAGCGGGTCAATCAAATGGTCGTCGTCCGCGGTGCTGATTTGGATGAGGCAGACTTTTTCGGGATAGGCGTGCAAGCTGTCGGCTTCGGTGTCGAGCGCCAGCCAGTTTGCGGATTTGATGATGGGTAGCAATGCGGCGAGCTGTACGTCAGTGTCAATCACGCCTCCGATGATATTCACAGCGCGAACAATCGAAAGATGAAATTGTCAATCTAACGAAAAGTGTCCGTATCGCCGCTTGCCATCCGCCTTTGGTTTTTCCTAACCTTTCCCGATGAATCTGGCCAGCGCGTTTGCTGCTTCGGTACAAAAGCGGCCTGAGAAAATTGCCATTTATTGGGGGGAAAGCACGTTCAGTTACGCCACCGTCTTTGGGCAAACATGCGCGGTGGCAGCGGAACTGGCCGGCAAATTTGGCGTAAAGCCCGGCGACCGCGTGGCAGTTTGGGTAAAGAACTGTCCGGAGTTTGTGTCGGCGGTGTTCGGCATTTTGTCGGCCGGCGGCGTGGTGGTGCCCATCAATAATTTCCTGAAGCCCGCCGAGGTGAGTTACATCGTGAATGATGCCGTCGCGAACGTGCTCATTACCGACGCTGATCTGGCGGCGCACTTTGAAATATGGAAAACCGCGCGGCCATCGCTCGGAATCCTGCGCATCGAAGATATTTCCGAAATCGCCAATCGCCAATTGCCCATCGCCAATCAGACAGAGTCGGACCTCGCGGCACTGCTTTATACCTCCGGCACAACCGGTTATCCGAAGGGCGCGATGCTGACACACGGCAATTTTCTGCACAACGTGACGAGTTGCGTGGCGGCGCTCGAGGTGCGGGAGGATGAGCGTGTGGTGGTGGCGCTGCCGCAGTTTCACAGCTTCATGTTTACGGTGGGCACGCTGCTGCCGATGCTGTGCGGCGCCGGGATTCTGCTGCTGAAAACGCTGCATCCGTTCAAGTCCGTGCTGGAGGAGATTGCGCGGCATCGCGGGACAATTTTGCCGGCGGTGCCGTCATTTTATCGCGCGCTGCTGGGCGTGCCGGAGTTTGGCCGGCTGCCGCTGCGGCTGTGCGTCAGCGGTGGCGCGCCGTTGCCGGTGGAGGTGTTTAACGAGTTCACGCGGAAGTTTCCGTTTCCGTTGCGCGAAGGCTACGGCCCCACCGAGAGCAGTCCGGTGGCCACGGTCAATCCCATCTACGGCCTCAACAAACCCGGCTCGATTGGCAAACCGATCCCGAACGTGGAATTGAGCATCCGCGACGAAGCCGGTCAGGAATTGCCCGTCGGCGACATCGGCGAGATTTGCATCAGAGGCGGGAACGTGATGCGCGGTTATTGGAATCAGCCGGAAGAAACGGCAAAAGTGTTGCGCGATGGCTGGCTTTACACCGGCGACGTGGGCTGTTGCGATGCCGACGGCTACTATTTCATCACTGACCGCAAAAAAGATATGCTATTGGTCAACGGCATCAACGTTTATCCACGCGAGATTGAGGAAGTTATTTACCAGTTTCCGGGTGTGAAAGAGGCGGCGGTTATCGGCTTGCCCGATCCCCGCAAAGGCGAGCAGCCGGTGGCGTTCGTTGCGGCAGTGGAAGGACAGACGCTTGACGAACGGGCGCTGTTACAGTTCATTCGCGGCAAGCTGGCCGATTACAAAGTGCCAAAACGCGTGGTTTTTATGCCGGCATTGCCGCGTAACACGACGGGCAAAATCCTCAAAACCATCCTGCGCCAACACCCGCTAAGTTGAAGCTGATGGCCTGTGAACTCTTTGAATTTCAAGTAGTTGTGTTATCGCCTTTTCCGAGTTGACGCCGATGGATTACCGACGTTAAGCTTATATGACCGTCCGGCGCATGGTGTGCAGGGCGGTAATAATCTTATGGCTGAAGGATATTGCGTTAAGTGCAAGGCCAAGAAGGAAATCGCTAACGGCGTTGAAGAAGTGATGAAGAACGGGCGCAAGGCCATCAAGGGCAAATGCCCGACTTGCGGCACGGTCATGTTCAAGATTTTGGGGGGCAAAGCGGTTCCTGCAAGTGCGCCAACGGTCAATCCGCCGGCCACGAGCTAATATGTCGCAACAACTTGCCTATGTTATTGTCACCCCCTATTCGCTCTACAAATCGCGCACGGGTGGAATTTTAAGCCGGCTGATTTCCCGCACAAGCCTGGACCTGGCGGCCATGCGAATGTTTGCGCCCAGCCCTGAACTGGTGATGGAATACGCCGAAACCATTGTATCCGCCCAGGACCCGCAGGATCGGAAAATTCAGGAGCTGCTTCAACACTATGTCTTCAAAAACCTTTCGCCCGATCCCAAAACGGGCCGTCGCCGGCGCATCTTGATGATGGTTTTTCAAGGGGATGATGCAGTGAGCAAGGTGCGTTCCGTGGTCGGCAATTTAAGTCCCGACCGGCGCGGCGGCGAAACCATCCGCGACACCTACAGCGATTTAATCGTGGATGACGACGGCTCGGTTCGCTATTTCGAACCCGCCGTGCTCGCCGCGCCGAACGCGCGGGAGGCGGAGATAAAATTAAAATTATGGGCACGCTACTCGGACAAGGACGGCGGCGTGCTGGAAAATGTCATTGCCTATCCGCCGGGCCAGATCGGTGAACGCACCCTGGTGCTCATTAAACCGGATAATTTCAAATTCTCCACCGGACGGCCTGGCAACGTGATTGATTTCTTCTCGCGCACCGGACTCTACATCATCGGCGTCAAGGTGCTGCACATGAGCCTGGCGCAAGCGATGGAATTTTATGGCCCGGTCCACGAAGTATTGCGCACGAAACTCAAGGACGGTATCAGCGAACGCGCCAAACTGCTGCTCGAAAAAGAGCTGGGCTTCAAAATTCCACTGGAACAGCAGCGGGTGCTCGGCGACGTGCTCGGCCCGCTTCACGGCGACAACCAATTTGAAAACATTATGCGGTTCATGACCGGCTTCACGCCGTCCGAACGCGCGATGGAAGAGGAACGTCGTCTGCCCGGCACGCAAAAGTGCATTGCGCTGATGTACGAGGGGGTGAACGCCGTCCGGAAGGTCCGTGATGTGCTGGGACCCACCGATCCGTCCAAGGCGCCACCCGGTTCCATCCGCCGCGAATTTGGCTCGAATATCACGGTCAATGCCGCGCATGCGAGCGACTCCGTCGAAAATGCCCAACGCGAATTCGCCATCGTCAACGTGGGCGAAAATAACTTCCGGCAAATCATCGAAGCCGCTTACGGGAAGGTGTAAAAGCGGAGTTTATCCAGCAGCCGCGCGTCCGCGGCGGGAAAGTTGTAATCGGCCAGTTCCGGTTTGCTTGCCCACTTGACGGTTGCGCAACCGAGCGGTTGCGGTTCGCCTTCAAGCAATTTGCAGAGAAAGAATTTCAAACGGACGGATTTATCTGCGTAAACGTGTGTGATTTCCTCAAATAATTCACCGACGTTCACCTCAATTCCAAGTTCCTCTCGCAGTTCACGAGCCAGGCATTGTTTGAACGTCTCGCCAGTTTCGCGTTTGCCGCCGGGGAATTCCCAAAGCCCGCCCAGGTGCGCATTTGCGAGGCGTTGAGTAATAAGAATCGTACCGTTGCGGAAAATCAGGCCGGCGCTGACCTCAATGACTTGCCGCTTGCCAATTTCCGGTGGGCGATTTGCATCAGCCCTGCCGGCAACCTTGTTGCGCTTTTTAATCGGCATTCGGCAATCAAAAACCGGCAATCATCTTCCCACGCTTTTGTAGATCCACCCAAGCCGTTCCATTTCGGCGCGGTCGAAGAGATTGCGGCCGTCAAACATGATGGGGTGTGTCAGTGATTTACGAGCGCGTTCGAGGTCGAGATTCTTGAATTCGTCCCATTCGGTTGCCACGACCAGGGCGTCACAACCGTCGGCCACGGCGTTCATGTCATCCATGTAGGTCATGTCCTTCAAAATCGTCCGGGCCTTGTCCATCGCCTTGGGATCGTGGACGCGCAATAGTGCGCCTTCCTTTTGCAGGCGCTGACAAAGTTCAATCGCCGGCGACATGCGCACGTCATCCGTGTTCTGTTTGAAGGCCAGGCCGAGAACGCCGATTTTCTTGTCTTTCAGCACCCAAAGGGTATCGGTGATTTTTTTGACAAAGCGGTCCATCTGTTCTGTGTTGACACGCTGCACCTCCTTGAGCAGGCGGAAATCATAACCAACTTGCTCGGCGATCTTGATGAACGCGCTGAGGTCCTTGGGAAAACAACTGCCGCCGAAACCAATCCCCGCGTTGAGGAACCGGCGGCCAATGCGTTCGTCCATTCCCATGCCTGCGGCCACTTCCTGCACGTTCGCGCCGGTGGTTTCGCAAACAGCGGCAATGGCGTTGATGTAGGAAATTTTCAACGCGAGGAATGAATTCGAGGCGTGCTTGATCAGTTCGGCGGAATTGATGTCCGTCACGACGATCGGCGCGTTAAACGGCGCGTAAATTGCCTTCATGGCCGCCACCGGTCTTGGCGAGCGCGTTCCAATGACGATGCGGTCGGGCTTCATCAAATCGCCGACCGCGAAACCTTCGCGAAGGAATTCCGGGTTGCTTGCGATGTCGAAGTCCACTTTGGCGGGACAATACCGTTTGATGGTTTCGGCCACTTTCTCGCCGGTTTTGACGGGCACGGTGCTTTTATCCACGATGATTTTGTATTCCGTCATGGCGGCGGCGATGTCGCGCGCAACCCGTTCGATGAAACTCAAATCCACCGAGCCATCCGATTGGGGCGGCGTGGGCACGGCGATGAAAATCACGTCGGATGCTTGGACTCCTTCGGCAGTATCTGTGCTGAAGGACAGCCGCCCGGCGGCGGTGTTCTTTTTTATGAGTTCTTCCAATCCCGGCTCATAGATCGGAATGCCGCCCGCTTTAAGCAGTTTGATTTTAGCCGCGTCATTGTCCACGCACACGACCTTGTGGCCGACTTCGGCAAAACAGGCGCCGGTTACCAGACCAACATAGCCGGTGCCAATAATCGTCAATTTCATTGCTGGGTGCTCAGATTGAATGAAGCCGGCGGACGGTTTGAAATTGAGGCCGCTGGCAGTTGTGTTCTTAATTGCATGGCCTGAAACGCGGCTTCCGAACCGAGAAAAGAATTGGGATTGTCGCGGGCGACGTCACGGTAAAGACTTTGGGCCTCGGTCAATTTGCCCCGTTGCTCGTCTATTTTTGCCAGCGCAAATTTTGCGGCATCCACGGCATTGGGATCGGAATAGCTGTTAATCACCCGCTGATAAGCGCTGGCGGCGGGATCGGTTTTGCCTTGGGCGTCAAGACTGGCGGCTACTCCGAGCGCGGCGGACGCGGACACGGCGTTGCCCGTATAAGTGTCGAGATATTTTTGAAATTGGGCCTGGGCTTCCGTGTATTTGCCGCTGGCAAACAACGTCGCCGCGCCCAGTGTCAACGCCCGTCCGCCAGCCTGGGTGCCGGGATAATCCGTGGCAATTTTCAAATACGCGTCGGCCAGTCGTCCGGCATCGGAATTGGGGGGCGTTGAAACAATCAACTGTGTCAACGCTACGCCCGCGGCTGCCTCCGTTTCGTTCTGCCGCCAAAAATAATAGGAAATTAAAACAGCGATGATGGCGCCGACGCCTGCGCCTATGACCACTGTCCTTACATTGGCTTCAACCCATGCCCATAATTTAAAAAAATAAGCCGTCGCTGTGTCTTGCGCTTGCATAATGAATGAACACTCTCCCGAGTTGACCTCAACAACGCAAGCTTGAAATCAATGCCGCACGCTGTGTGTGCCGGATAGTGAGACGACCTGATCTCCGCAGGGAATCGTCGGAGATCGTTCCATGTTCGAATGGATTCAATTCGTATGGAGTGGTTATTACGTTCGCAAAAAAGTTTCCCGCCAAAAAAGAACCCGCATCCAGATTTAGTTGTTGTAACATCGGTGTTATCTGCCGACTTTGAATCACACGCCCGGCACTGCAATAAATCAGGACACGGCGTTGTTTCTGGCAAACTTGCAAATGGTCCTGGTGCAAACTACCTTTTCGCCCACTTATGGAAAAAGTCATTGTCATTGGTTCGGGTTGTGCGGGCTGGACGGCGGCGCTGTACACCGCGCGCGCCAATCTCCAGCCGCTGGTGCTTACCGGCAAACAACCGGGCGGCCTGCTTACCACCACCAGCATCGTCGAAAATTACCCGGGCTTTCCCGAAGGCGTGGATGGCTACGAGTTAATGACGCGGATGCAAAAACAGGCGGAACGCTTTGGCGCGCGGGCCAATTTCGGCATGGTGGAAACGGTGGATTTTTCCAGACGGCCATTCATCCTGACCGTGGACGGCGAAAAAATGGAAGCGCAGACCGTCATCATTGCCACCGGTGCCAGCCACCGGCACTTGGGCGTGCCCGGCGAGGATTTGCTGGAAACCAAGGGCGTGACCTATTGCGCGACATGTGACGGCGCGCTGCCGGTTTTCCGCAATCAGCCGCTCGTCGTGGTCGGCGGCGGCGATTCCGCGTGCGAGGAAGCAATCTATTTGACCCGCTTCGGCTCGACCATTCATTTGATTCATCGCCGTGACCAACTGCGCGCGTCAAAAATCATGGCTGAACGCGCCTTGTCGAATCCGAAAATCAAGCCGGTTTGGGATTCCGCTGTGACGGAAGTGCTCGACGTGAAACAAGACAAGGTGACTGGAGTGAAGTTGAAGAATCTTAAGACCGGCGCGGAGACAGTTCTAAATGGCGCCGGTGTGTTCATCGCCATCGGCCATGTGCCAAACACGGAAATTTTCAAAGGCCAGATCGAACTGGGTGAAAACGGCTACATCGTTCCCAAAAAAGGTACAATGACGAATGTGCCGGGTGTCTTTGTGGCGGGTGATTGCGCGGATCATGTTTATCGTCAGGCCGTCACGGCGGCGGGTGCGGGTTGCGCCGCGGCGATTGACGCCGAACGCTTTCTCGCGGCGCAGAGTCAGTGACGCCGGACTGCGCTTAACGCGCGATTCGGCCAGTGTAGGCTTTGATGATCTTATCCATCTGCCGGTTCACGGCGGCGTCCACGCGCCGGCGTTTTTTGTCGGCATCAAACCAGGCTGCGGTGCGCTGGATGCCTTCACGAAAGGGAATGACCGCTTGAAACCCGGGTACGAAGGTTTTGATTTTTCGGTTGTCAAAAACGACGCTCCAAGATTTGTCGCCCAATAGGCCGCCGGCATATTGCGGGGCCATCCGCGCAATGAAATCCGAGGGAATGTGTACCACGTTTGCTTCCACCCCCAACGCCTCGGCGATGGTTTGGTAAATCTGGTTCCAAGTCAGCACCTCGTCCGAGGTGATGTGAAATGCATGACCGATGGACTGTCGGTTTCCCAGCAGGCCCACAAGGCCCCGCCCGAAATCCTCGGCGTGCGTCATGACCCACAATGACGAACCGTCGCCGTGGACGATGATGGGTTTGCCCCCTTTCAGACGGTCCGCCAGCGTGTAACAGCCGAACCCGCCGACGGCGACGGGGAAATAATGATTGTATGTATAGGAGGGGCGGACAATGGTCACCGGGAAGTTTTCTTCGTGGTACGCACGCAGCAACCGTTCCTCGCAGGCGATTTTGTTGCTGGAATAATCCGAGAACGGATTGTGAAGCGGGGTTGTCTCTGTAATCAAATAATGCGACGGCGGTTTTTGATAAACGGAGGCCGAGCTGATGAAAATAAACTGCTGGGTCCGGCCCTTGAACAGTGCGAGATCGCGCTCAATGTGCTCCGGCGTGAAAGCAATCCAGTCCACAATCACGTCAAACTGCAGGTTGCGCAGCGCGGCGCGGGCGGCTTTCAAGTTGTTGACATCGGCCCTCAGACTGTGACTGACCGGCGGATTTTTCGACTGCAACCCGCGATTGAGCAAATAGAGTTCGTGCCCTTTGGCAAGCACTTGCTGGCTGACCGCAGTGCTGATTTTTCCAGTGCCGCCAATGAATAAAATCTTCAGGGCTGAAACGTTGGGGATGCTCTTTGGCATAAACTATGATCAAACGTTTGAATAATTGTAACGGGCGTCTTTTTCTTGTCGAGCCTGACGGTGAAACAGTTCAATCTGTATGGAGTTGGGTGTGTCGAAAAAGTGTCCATGGGAAAACATTATTCCATTGCACGTTTTGCGAAAGGTGTTGGCGTCGGCAATTTGCTGAACCTCAATTATTTTGTTTTTTGCAATTTCTCTTTGGTGGCGGCTTGCAGAGCGTCCAGTTGAGGTCGCAATTCTTCCTTGGTCGCCTTATTCATCCGGTCAATGAACAAAATGCCGTTGAGATGGTCCGCCTCGTGTTGCACGGCACGCGAAAGCAATCCGCCACAGCGGAATTCAAGCGGCTTGCCTTTTTCGTTTAACGCTTTTACTTCCACGGATTCGGGCCGCGTGATTTCTCCGAAAACTTCCGGAAAACTCAAACAGCCTTCACCACCGGCAATGGGGTCGCCGAATGGCTTGATTTCCGGATTGATCAAAACCAGCGGCATGAATTCGTTCACCTTGGCGGGCTGCCCGTCCAGCTCGAGCCAAGACGGACGGTCTTTTGCTTCGCGCACGTCAATCACTGTAAGCTGTAATGCCCGGCCGATTTGTTGAGCGGCCAGGCCGACGCCGTTGCCAGCGCGCATGGTCTCCAGCATGTCTGCCGCCAGCTTTTTGATTTCCGGCGTGATGCTGCCGATGCGCGCGCCTTTTTGCCGGAGCACGGGATGGCCATATTTGACAATATCCAAAATCATTAACTTGCTTTCGGCCATGACCGGAGCATTTTCGCCAGGTCGGGAATGGCCGGGCTTTGCGCGGTGCGGACATAATGGCCGCTTGTGGTGACGCCGGTCAGGACGCTCTGCGCATTGTCCAGACCCAGTAATTTGCCGAGGCAAAAACCGGAATTGAAATGGTCGCCGGCGCCGGTGGTAATGACCGGCTTGGGGGTGAAAGGGCCTTCCACCAGCGAAACCGCGCTCTTGCTCACCGCCAGCGCGTAGCTGACGGGATGGATGACCAGTGTGCTGACAGCCACACGGCGGTTGATTTCAACGGCCAGCTTGCTCAACCCTTCCGGCGAATGGTTTTTCGTGTCCAAGCCGAGCACCTCCCCGATTTCGTAGCCTTCCTTTTCATTCAAGCCCAGAATCACGTCGAAAAACTTCTCGAATTCCACAATCGTCTTCAGCGCCCGCCGGATGTCTTCCGGTTTGCGCTTTTCCGGATCGGCCAGATCAAAAAACATCGCGCGCCGCCTGCCGTTCAGAGATGGACAAATTTCCTTGAGCACGGCTTCCCAAATTTCGCCCATGTACGTCAACATGGTCCAATTTACGAAGCCAACCAAATCGGCGCCGGTGAACTTTGCAGTAAACTGGTCGCGGCCAAAGCGTGATTGGATGTTTGTCCAATTGACATCGTTCAGCGATAGAATTTTGCCAATCATGACCTTGCCGTCGTCGAATTCCAGCGCGTCGGTGTGGCCCGGTTCGGCGATGGAATGAACCTCGGCGCGCTTGGCAAAGTCGGCGAAAACCGGATGCAGATTCGGCCAGCCGAGATTGCCGAGGTAGGTGACCTTCAAACCAAAACTCGCCAGTGCGTTGGCCATAATCGGCCCGTTGCCACCGAGCTTGGTGACACGGTTGACGATTTCAATGTTGGTGCTTTTGCCCGCTGCCGCCGCTACGCGCTCGGCCAGTTTGGGAATCGTCGCCAAACGTTGGAATGAGTCCGCGCTGTCGCGTTTGTCCACGACGTGCAAAATTTCATCCACAAAGCCATCCAAGCCCACAAAGGCCTTCATGCGTCCGGCGTTGTCGGCGCCAGCCAGCAATCGCTGCGCGCATTGGTCGCGTAATTCAGGCGTGTTCATTCGACCCGAAATTTTGCGAAAACCGGGCGCGGCGCGCAATTTTTAATCCACAACGACGCCAAGAATTTGCAGGATTCGCTCCAACTCCTTATCGCTGAAAAAGGAAATTTCCACTGTGCCTTTGCCTTCCGCATAATGAAGTTGCACCTTGGTGGCGAATATTTCCCGCAGGCGATCTTCGAGGTCCGCCACGTGCGGGTCGCCGGCGGGCGCGGCCACGGCTTCGGGTTTGGGCGCGATCTGGCGCACACCGCGTTTATGCAGCCGGGCCAGCAAGCCTTCGGTTTGACGGACGTTCAGGCCTTCTTTGATGACGCGCTCGGCCACCAGTTTTTGGTCCTTCTCGTTCGCCAATCCGAGAATGACCTTGGCGTGACCAACTGAAAGCCGGCCTTCGCGGATGAAATTTTGGACGGCCGATGGCAGTTTTAGCAGCCGCAGCGCATTGGCTACCACAGCCCGGCTCTTGCCGACTTTGCCCGCGATTTCCTCCTGGGTGAGTTGGAATTGCTCGGCGAGTTGCGCATAGCCGTGCGCTTCTTCAATCGCATTAAGGTTTTCGCGCTGGAGATTTTCGATGAGCGCCAGTTCGAGCACGGCGCGGTCATCGGCTTGCCGGACGATGACGGGCACTTCCGGCAATTGCAAAAGCTGCGCGGCGCGCCAGCGGCGTTCACCCGCGATCAACTCAAAATGACCATTGCGCTCGCGGACAATGAGCGGTTGAACAATGCCCTGTTCGCGGATGGAATCCGCCAGTTCGCTCAATGCTTCGGCGGAAAAATCCTTGCGCGGTTGGAGCGGGCAGGGGCGAAGCCGGTCCAACGGCACGCGCTGCACGTGCTCGCGCGTATCCAGCGTGGCGGTCGGAGCCGGGGTTGGAGCGGGGGACTGAACACTCGGTGCCGGGGCAGGGGAAGTCAGAACCGGACTGCCGCCCAGCAACGCGCCGAGGCCGCGTCCCAAAGCAGGTTTCGCCATGCGTGCAGAGTGTCGCAGGACGGGGTAGTTGTCAACGTTTGGGGTAACAGGTCAGTTTCATTGCAACGCGGAGTATTGCTCCGCCAGTCGCAAGTTGCCCATTTCTTTTGCTAAAAACTTTCCGGCGTTTCGGGGATTTTTGACCAACCGCTCTGGCCAAGAACCACGCCGGCCACAATCAAAACCATCGCCGCCCAAAACGTGGGCGTGACTGCCTCGTGCAAAAAGAAATACGCCCAAGTCATGGTGCTGAGCGGAATCAGGTTGTTGAACAACATCACCCGGCTGGTGCGCCAGTGGCGGAGTGCGCTGTTCCAGAGCGCATAAGGAATTACGCCGCCGCAGACAACGCAGAATCCCAGCACGCCGAGGCTCGCGGCATTAACGGGCAATCCGCGTAGGGCAATCTCCACCAGCCCGAAAGGCAGCAGTAAAATTCCGGACATCCACATCGTGTGCGCGGCGACTTCCGTTCCGCTCAGTTGCATGCTCAGAAATCGCATCTGCCGGCTGAAAAGCGCCCAGAGGATGCTGGACGCCAGGCCGAGAAATTCGCCGGGCAAATTCGGCTTGGCCGCCCGGAGTGCCGGCCATAACAAAACCAGCACGCCGCTTACTGCCAGCAATGCCGCGCCATAACGTTTCGCGCTCGCCCAGTTTCGGCGTGGACGTTCTTCCCACAACAACGCCCACACCGGAGACGCGCCGAGATACAACGCCACATGCGACGCGCTGGTCAGCCGCAACGCCCAATTGAAGGCCACTATGTAAACGGCGAGGACCAATCCGCCACGCAACCATAATTGCCGTTGCAGGTTGGAAGACGGTGTCTGATATTCACCGAGCCAGGACGTGTAACGCAACACTGCCAGCAACACTGCTCCTGCCAGGAGAAAGCGAATGCCGCCGGTCCAGATGGGGGGCCAGACCATGACCAGCCATTTGGTGCCGGCATTGTTTCCGCCCCACAAAAAGATGGTGAACAACAGGCTGCCCGCCACCGCCACGTTGTTTTTGGATTGCGACACGCGGGAGTTAGCCATCGGCATTAGGATGAAACATCCTGGTTACGTTTTCCTGTCTGTAGGTATCATCCATGACAGGGGAAAGGTGAACCAGCGGTCAAAGCAACTGTGTGTATTGGTTGAGGAATACTGCAAGGTTAAGCAGAGGAATTTCTCGAAAATATGTACCTCGATAATCACGAATCAAATGCAGTTTGTAATCCATGTATTCCTGTGATGGGGTCAATCCGCTTGACTCGACGTGTTCGCGCAGTTCCCTAGATGGCACAATGAATGCCTCTTGGCTGCTACCAGCCAGAAATACAAAGAAGGCACGACGGTGAGAGGAAAATTCATCTAAATCTTTTGCTGATACGTCGTAGAATAACTGATCAGATTTTGAAAATGTCATTAGCACAGATGTGTCGGTTTCAGGGTGAATTTTCCAGTCAGGTCTATTATTTACAATTTGCCTGAGCGGCCCGAGAATTTTTTCGAATAACCGCCATGTTTTTGCCTTAGCCTCTACCGCATCTTCGATTGCATTCATTCTTTTTGATCCTTTATTTACCCTAGCATTGTTGAAAGCTACAGCACCAAGTTCAGAGGCCACTTCGATTCCATATCCCCATAAATCTGTAACTGCTCTACCATAAGACTTCGATGTAATTTGGTGGCTGAAAAGAGCCATTTTGTATGCTTCGCTTCTGCTGACAAATCGTCCCCTACATGTCACAAATCCGTCTTGAGATTTTTTAAATAGGTTGCGAAGGCAGGATTCAGATCTTTTTGCACAGGCTTTTCTAGCTCTTTCTAACGCATTACAGTGGAACAAGCCAGCATAAACAGAACCGTCAGTAAGCCGCACCGCAGCACATGAGATTGTTTCTCGTAAAGTTCCATTCTTCAGCCAATATTTGTTTTCTTGCAAGCAATGCTGTTGTCCGCCCGACTTTCGGCTTTTATCTTTGGACTGTTGGAGGTGCATAAGCTGTTCAATGATTGCGGGCGTTTGCCGTGCTTGGCAAGCATCTTCACCGGTGGTCGCTCCGTGCAAAAAACGGTTCGGATTTAACAATTCCGTTCCAGAATTCTGAATTGACGTTGGAAGCATGGCCGTTAAATTGTCCAATCGGTTTTGTTAAACAGTTTATTGAAGAAGGAAAAAAATATGGCAGTGAAAGTTGCAATCAACGGGTTCGGGCGCATCGGTCGCTTGGTCTTCCGCGCGCTCGTCGAACAAGGCATGGTGGGCAAGGACATCGAGGTGGTCGCCGTCGGCGATATCGTTCCGGCGGACAACCTGGCGTATTTGCTCAAGTACGATTCCATTCAGGGTCGCTTCCACGGCACGGTCGGCTCGGAGAAATCCGCCGCTGATAAGGCGGATGACGACGTGTTGGTGGTCAATGGCAAGAAAATCAAAGTGGTGAGCGCCAAATCGCCCGCCGAGTTGCCGTGGAAGGCGCTGGGCGTGGACCTGGTGATTGAATCCACCGGCTTGTTCACGGATGTCGAGAAGGCCAAAGGCCACATTACCGCGGGTGCCAAGAAGGTGATCATTTCCGCTCCGGCCAAGGGCGATTGCCTCACGGTCGTGATGGGCGTGAACGAGGGCAAATACGACTCGAAACAGCATCATGTCATTTCCAACGCGAGCTGCACGACGAACTGTCTTGCGCCAGTGGTTTACGTGTTGCTCAAGGAAGGCTTCGGCGTCGAGGAAGGTTTGATGACGACGATCCACAGTTACACCGCCACGCAGAAAACCGTGGACGGTCCGAGCAAGAAAGACTGGAAGGGTGGCCGCAGCGCAGCGATCAATTTGATTCCGTCAACGACGGGCGCGGCCAAGGCCGTGGGTCTGGTATTGCCGGAAGTGAAAGGCAAGCTCACCGGCATGTCCATCCGCGTGCCGACGCCGACAGTTTCCGTGGTGGACCTGACGGTCAAAACCGTCAAGGAAACGAGTTATGCAGAAATCTCCGCCGCGATGAAAAAGGCGAGCGAGTCGTATCTGAAGGGCATTCTCGGTTACACCGAGGACGAAGTGGTCAGCTCGGACTTCATTCATTGCGAACTGTCTTCGATTTTTGACCAGGGTTCCGGCATCGAACTGAACAAGAAATTCTTCAAGCTCGTGAGCTGGTACGACAACGAATGGGGTTACAGTTGCCGCGTGGGCGATTTGATCAAGTTCATGCTCGGCAAAGGGCTGTAAGCCAAACATAAAATTCTAAACTGGGAGGGACGGCATTTTGCCGTCCCTTTCTTTTTGAAGTGATTAGAGACAGCGACACGCCGTCCCTCCCAACTAAGAAATCCGTGAAGTCCGCGGTTAATTCCCGGTCTGCGGCGTGGTTTGAATTACTTTTTCCTTTTCCAGCTTGTGCAGCTTGGGCGCAATGACAATCTGGCAGTAGGGCGCGCTGGAATTTTTGTCGTAATATTCCTGGTGATAATTCTCGGCGGGATAAAAATGTTTGAGCGGCACAATTTGGGTAACAATGGGATTTTTAAAATTCTTTTGCGCTTCGGCCTTGGATTTTTCGGCAATCATCCTTTGCTCCTCATTGCGATAAAGAATGATGGAGCGATAAGACGTGCCTACGTCCGCGCCCTGGCGGTTCAGCGTGGTCGGGTCGTGCGCCTGCCAGAACACGTCGAGAAGCTTGGCGTAGGAAATTTTCGCGGGATCGAATTCAATCTGTGTCACTTCGGCGTGGCCGGTGGTCTCGGTGCAGACCTGCTCGTAAGTGGGATTGGGCATGGTGCCGCCGGCGAAGCCGCTGGTGACGGAAATGACGCCGGGCAGCCGCTCGAAAACGGCTTCCATGCACCAGAAGCAGCCGCCGCCGAGGTCGGCGATTTCGATTTTGTTGGTTTCGGTCGTGTTCATGGCATTGGTAGTGGAATCGGCGAACGCGGGAAAACCCAGCGCGCAGACGGCGGTTATGAGATAAAATGCCTGTTTCATTTTCAATTGGGAGCATCAAACATCCGATGCCCAACATCAAGTTAGAGTTAATTTTCAGCCGGATGTTCGATGTCGTGGCTGGATTGTGTTTCAAGATGTTCCGGCTGCAACGGCTCGGAGATGACCTGCTCGCCGTTGAGCCATTTGCCGAGGTCAATCAGCTTGCAGCGTTGCGAGCAAAATGGCCCCCACGGCATGGCAAACCAATCACCGGACTTTTTGCACGTCGGGCACGTGACTTTGGCCGCAGGCCGGTTCATCTACTGTCTGGCAATTGCCGTATGGTTCGTATCCATGAGCGAAACGTAATCTTCAAGAATTTGTTCCGTTTCGTCGAGCCAAGGGTCGGTCGGTGGCGCATTTGTGCTGGCAGTGGCTGAAACCGTGATGGTGGAGTTCGTCAGGCCGGTTGTGGTAACTATGTTTGTGGCCACCGCGTTGGTAGTCGTGGTTATCGTATTTGTTGGCGCGTCCACCATGTTCGTCGGCCAAAGCATCGGTGGCATGCCTGGTTTGCCAGCGTTCTCGACGGTGATTTCGTAAATTTGTTCGTCGGGCGCCTGGCGTTTGGCGCGTTCGGCGTCGCGCTCCTTCAGGCGTTTTGCGTTTTGCTCCGCCCGCTTGAGTTCTTCATGTTCATTGAGTGAGGCAGTCTTGTCGGCCTGCATTTTCTTGAGCTGTTCAATGTCCTGGCGGATGTAAATGAAATCCTGATTGGTCGCCACGCGCCTGTCCGAAAACTTGCGCAATTCAGAAAGATAAGGCTGCACCATATCCAGCTTGTAGTAATTTGTTGGTGAAATGGTGTCCCATGGCATGGCGTTGGGAAGTGAATTTTCGCCGATATCTTCCACATAACTCAGCGTGTCGGGCAGGATGATGTCCGGCGTGACGCCCTTCAGCTGGGTCGAAGCGCCGCTGATACGATAGAATTTGCGGATGGTGATTTTGACGGTGCCCGGGTCGTTGGAAGGGGATTCCACCGGCGTCCAGATGAAAGGCCGGAGTGGATTCAAATTTTGCACCGTGCCTTTGCCATAGGTGGAAGTGTCGCCAACGATCAGCGCCCGCCCGTAATCCTGCAAGGCGCCGGCCACAATTTCCGTGGCCGAGGCGCTGAAGCGATTGACCATGACCACGAGCGGCCCGCGGTAGAGGGCGTCAGTGGACGTGTTCAGGTCTCCCAGCACGTGCCCTTCCGGCGTGCGGACCTGGACCACCGGGCCGTTGGTGACAAACAGGCCGGTGAAATTGACGGCTTCTTCGAGCGAACCGCCGCCATTGCTTCTGAGGTCAAGAATAATGCCTCCGACGTGTTCCTGCTCGAGTTTTTTAATCAAGAAGGCCACGTCTGCGGTTGTGCTTTTTTCCGGCAAATCCCCGTTGTCCCCCGGCAAATCAATCGTCGCGTAAAACGACGGCAGGTCAATGATTCCCAAGCGGTTGGTGCCGCCGTGGCCATCAGGCGTCAGAATCAGTTGGGCCTTGGCTTCCTGGTCCGGGAGTTTAATTTCAGCGCGGATCAGCGTCACTACGCGGCGCGAATCTGGCGCGTCCACCGGAACAATGGTCAATCGCACCTCAGTGTCCTTCGGACCGCGAATCATTTGGACGACTTTGGAAAGCTCCATGTCCACCACGTCCACCGGCGGCAGTTTGCCTTGGGCCACGGCGACAATGCGGTCTTGGGGTTTGAGTTGCTTGCTTTTGGCCGCCGGACCACCAGGCACGAGGGCCATAATGGTGCAATAGCCATCCTCAGAGCGAAGCTCCGCGCCAATGCCAAAGAGCGCCAGGCTCATGTTAATGGAAAAATCCTGGGCATGGCTGGTATTGAAGTAATCCGAGTGCGGATCATAAGCATGAGTGAGAGCTTCCAGATATATCTGCAATACGTCGCCGCTGTCCCAATCGCTGTACAGGCGCAACAACCAGTGGTAATGGCGCGCCAGCTTGTCGGATATTTCCTGGGGGGCGGATTTCGGCAAGGGCAGAACCAGGTCGCTGTTGGTGGCCGAAATTTTGCGGCTGATTACTTCCTGCAAATAATCGTAAAGAAGCCGTTGCCGCCAGAGCTGCCGCGCCTCGGCGAGATTTTTGGGATAAGGCGCCTTGCTCCGGTCCAGAAGAACGCGTTGGTGGGTGTCGAATTTGAATTTATCGTGCTTCAGCAACTTGTCCACGTACGCGACGCGCTGGTTCAGGCGTTCCAAAAATCGCCGGTAAATCTGGTAGGCCGGCGTCAGGTCGGCCACGCCGCGGTTGTTGATGGTAAGCCGGTCGAGATTGGTCCGGCAGGACGTGAATTCCGCAAGGTCCGATTTGAGAAAATAGACATGCTGCGGGTCCAGCGAGTCCAGGTAACCATCAAAGAATTTTTCCGATAGGTCCTTGTCCAAAGGCTGCTTCAAGTACTGGTATTCCTCCATCAGCCGCGCCGTGAGGTAAGCGATGCGGCCATCGTTTGGGCCGGGTGTTAACTCGGGAGGGGCATTGGTATGCAGAGCAGGGGAGGTGTTGGTATTGTCCGGTGCCGCCGCCGCGTTGAAGCGGAGGAAGACCCCCAGCAGCAGGAGCAGCAGCACGAAAATTTTTAAGACGGAACCTGGAAAGGCGTTGTTTTGGTTTGAGCGGTGCGTTATCATTGACACAAGTTGCATTCACTATAGCAGGATTTGTGCTATGGGGAAATATTTTACGCGCAACAAGCCGGAAACACAAAAAAACAAAAGTTGATTTGCAATTTAAGAGTAAATCCCCAATAAATATGCGTTCCGTTCATCATGAAAACCGTCACATTAATCGCCATCTTTGTTTTAACGGCCGCGACACCTTTGCTGGCCGATAACACCAATGTATTGAATGATGAAAAATCACGAGTCAGTTACGCCCTCGGCATGATGCTGGGTGAACGCTGGAAAGCGGATGGTATTACGGATTTGGATTTCAATTTGTTGCTGCGGGGTTTGAAGGATGCCCACGCCGGCGGCGCGACGCTGATGACCGAACCGGAAGTGCGCAACACACTCGTCCAATTTCAGCAGACACTTGCCAAGCAACAGGAACAAAAGCGGCAGGAGCTTGCGGCCAAAAATCTGAAGATCAGCGATGCGTTCCTGGCCGAAAACAAGGCAAAGAAGGACATCGTCACATTGCCCGACGGCCTACAGTATAAAGTCATCACCGAGGGCAGTGGACCATCACCCGCAGCCAGCGACACGGTGACCGTAAGTTATGAGGGTACGCTTATTGACGGAACCTCGTTTGACAGTTCAGACAAGGCGACGTTCCAGGTTGGCGGTGTCATTCCGGGTTGGCGCGAGGCTCTCACTCACATGCAGGCCGGGTCAGAATGGCAGTTGTTTGTTCCCCCCGACCTGGCTTACGGTTCGTATGGCCGGCCGCCGCGGATTGAGCCTAATTCCGCTTTGATTTTTAAAGTCAGCCTGCTTTCCATCGAGCACCCCAAACCGATCACCAGCGATATCATCAAGGTGCCTTCGGCCGAGGAAATGAAAAGGGGCGCGAAGGTGGAAATCATAAAGCCGGAAGACGCGCAGAAACTGCAACAAGAATCGCAGCCGGCAAAATGATTGGTGGCGCCGGTAGAATTTGAACGTTCGGGGAGGTTCTCTGTCAATTTATCTGATCGTTCTGTCAGTTTATCTGAGTTGGCTTATTGGCTTATTGACTTATGAATCGCTTTTCACGGCCCGTATTCGGTTTTTTTGCAGCCATGGTCGGGGCTCTGGCCATAGTAGTCTTGTTTTACCTGACTTGCTGGGGACGGGACACGGGGCCGGAAATCAAGGTCGAAAACACGCCCATCAATCACAGTTCCCAACTGGGCATCAGCTTCGCGCCGGTTGTCAAGAAGGCCGCGCCAAGCGTGGTAAACATTTATTCCACCACCATCGTGCACATGCGACAGCGGTATGGAAATCCGTTCTATAACGATCCATTTTTTCGGCAGTTTTTCGGCGACCAGTTTGGCCCCGGCGGCAGCCGCGAGGTCACGCGCCGGCAGGAGAGCCTTGGTTCCGGCGTCATCGTTTCACCGGATGGTTATATTCTGACCGCCAACCATGTGGTTGATGGCGCCAGTGAAATCCGCGTGAAAATCGCCGGTGACGACAAGAAATACACCGCCAAGGTCATTGGCACCGATCCCTCGACCGATGTCGCGGTGTTGAAAATAGACGCACATGATTTGCCTGCCATGACGCTTGGCGACAGTTCCCAGTTGGAAGTCGGCGACATCGTACTGGCCATTGGCAATCCCTTTGGCGTTGGCCAAACTGTCACCATGGGCATTGTCAGCGGACTGGGGCGCACCAGCTTCCCTTTCGACGATGCCAATTCTTATCCGCGCTACAAGGATTTTATTCAGACGGATGCCGCGATCAACCCAGGCAATTCCGGTGGCGCACTCGTGGATGCGGAAGGCCGGCTCATTGGTATCAATACAATGATTCTAACGTCCGAAAGCCTCCAAGGACTTGGCGAATATGGCGGCAATGAAGGCGTCGGCTTCGCCGTGCCGGTCAATCTGGCGCGCCACGTCATGGAACAATTGATTCACAGCGGCAAAGTCACGCGCGGCTACCTTGGCGTCATTTTAGGGGACATCACACCGGCCTTGGCGCAGGACTTCAATTTGCCTGACGAAACTGGCGCACTGGTCAACGACGTTGCCCCCGGCGGCCCCGCGCAAAGGGCCGGCATCCAATCCGGCGACGTGATTGTTGAATTCAACGGCAAAAAGGTGGCTGGTCCTGAGAGCCTCAGCCTGATGGTTTCCCAGTGTTCACCAGGAACGAAGGCCACGGTAAAGGCCATTCGCAACGGTGAAAAAACAACCCTTGCGGTTCAATTGGGCGAATTGCCGACGCAGATGGCGCAGAATGGAAAACATCAGAACAACAGTTCGGTGAATTCAACCCCCGATGCGCTCGATGGCGTCGCGGTGTCGGATTTGGACCCGCAAACCCGGCAGCAACTTGATATTCCCGACACGCTTCAAGGCGCATTGGTGACGGAGGTGGATCCGAATTCCAATTCAGCCGAAGCTGGTTTGCGGCAGGGCGACGTTATCGTGGAAATCAACCGCCAGCCCGTTGCCAACGCTAACGACGCGGTCAAATTCTGCACCCAAGCCAAAAGCAAAAACATTCTTTTGAAAGTCTGGCGTCACGGCAATGGCTTCAGTGGCACGCTTTTTATCGCCGTAAACAATACCCGGCAACCGCAATAACCGTCCGCCGCCGAACGAATCAGGCAACCTTTGACATTTTTTACACAACGGGCAAATTCTCCTCCGTCCTATGCCCGTTCAATACAAAGATTACTACGAAATCCTCGGCGTCCCGCGGAGCGCCAGCGAGAGCGAGATTAAAAAGGCCTTTCGCAAGCTGGCGCGGGAGTATCATCCAGACGTGGCCAAGGACAAAAAAAAGGCCGAGGAAAAATTCAAGGAGGTCAACGAAGCTTACGAGGTTTTGGGCGACGCGGCCAAACGCAAGAAATACGACGAACTCGGCGCCAACTGGAAATCCGGAGCGGAATTCCGCCCGCCTCCAGGCTGGGAAGGTTTTGGCGGCGGCCAGCCGTTTCAAGGCCGGGGGCAGGGCGGCGAGGAATTTGAGTTTCGTTTCGGCGGCACCGGTTTCAGTGATTTCTTCGAACAGCTTTTCGGCTCGATGGGCGGGCGGCGCGGTGGTTTTGGACGTTTTTCAAATTTTGAGGAACGGGAAACGGCCGAACGCGGGCGCGACATTGAAGGCGACATCATGGTCACGTTGGAGGAGGCGATGCGCGGCTCGGTGCGCGCCGTCAATGTGCGTCATACCGTCGGGCGTTCCGTCAAAACGGAAACGCACCAGGTCAAGATTCCGGCCGGGGTCACCGAAGGCCAGCGTTTGCGGATTGCCGGTCGTGGTGAGGCGGGCAGCGGCGGCGGCGCGGCGGGTGACTTGTACCTGCGGGTGCGGCTGGCCCGGCATCCCGACTTTGAGGTGGAGGATCACAATTTGCTTTATGAAGCGGAACTGGCGCCGTGGGAAGCCGTGCTGGGCACGAACCTTTCCGTGCCGGCGCTGGATGGACGGGTGAACATCAAAATTCCGGCGGGCACGCAAAGCGGCCAGAAATTGCGCGTGCGCGGACGCGGCCTGCCGTCCCGCGCCGGCGGCCACGGCGATCTGATGGTGGTCACCAAAATCGTCGTGCCGGCAAAAGTTTCCGACACGGAAAAAAAACTGTGGGAACAACTCGCCCGCGAATCCAAATTCAATCCAAGGATTTGAACCGGGAGGAACGGCGTGCCGCCATCCCAAATAGTGAGCTGGACATCCAAAGCGCGCCAAACTTGACCGATTTGAGCGCTGGCTTTACGCTGAATCAATGTCAGACGCGCCGCAGAAGAAAAAACGCAAAGCCGTGATTCTCGGCGTCGGATTGGATTCCGACGGCCATAAACGCATCACCACCGGCGACAATTTTGCGCTGGTTGGCGGCACGGAAGAGACCCACGAGCGGATGACCGAGAAGGCCCTCAAGATAAATGAAAAGTTGAAGGAGCGCGGCAAGCAGCTCGATGAAATCAGCCGGGATGAATTCGACGACATCGCCCACGAAATCGGCCTGAAGCGGCACAAGCCGCGCCGAACCGGCGGGTAAATAACACGGAAGGCCGCCGTATCCTCAAACACTGGCATCCCGAAACGTCACTTCACCGAATAATACTTCTGCGCATATTCCTTGACCATGCGATTGGTGGTAAATTGCGGCACGAGCGTGACCATCGCGCGGCGGATGCGTTGAATCCATTGGCGCGGAATGCCTTGGGCGTCGCGATCGAAGAACATCGGAATAACCTGTTCGGTGAGCGTCCGATAAAGATTGGCACTGTCCAATCGGTCCTGTTCCTCAATGCTGTCCGGGTGTGAGTCCTCACCGATGGCGAAACCGTTGGTTTTGTCATAGCCCTCGCGCCACCAGCCGTCGAGGATGCTGAGATTCAAACAACCGTGGCAGCCGGCCTTCATGCCGCTGGTGCCGGAGGCTTCGAGCGGGCGGCGTGGATTGTTCAGCCAGACATCGCAGCCGGAAACCATCTGCCGCGCGACATGCACGTCGTAGTTCTCCACGAACACCAGGTAGCCGGCCAGTTCGCTATGCTTGCTGAGGTGGATGATCTGCTGGATGAACCGCTTGCCTTCGTCGTCGCGCGGATGCGCCTTGCCGGCAAAAATGAACTGGATGGGCCGCCTTTTGTCGCGCGCCAGTTTTACAATGTTGTCGAACTGCTGGAAAATCAGCGGTGCGCGTTTGTAGGTGGCGAATCGTCGCGCAAAACCGATGGTCAGCGCGTCGGGGTTCAGCAGATGATCAAAGCGGATAAAATCGCCCGGCCCCAGGCGCTGGTTTTGGAGCAAGAGACGGCGGCGGACAAATTCAATCATTTCGCGCCGCAGCTTGTAGCGCAGCGCCCACAACTCCTCGTCGGAAACAAATGCCGGGTCAGTCATCTTTTCCCAGAAGGCTGCTGAATTGACCGCAGCCGCCCAATCGGAACCGAATTTTTCACGGCAGGCGTCAGTGACATTGTTGCTGCCATCGGTCAGCTTTTTCCGCCAGAACTGGCGCACCGGCCCTTTCATCCAGCCCAGCAGATGAATGCCATTGGTGATGTAACCGATGGGAACCTTTTCCACCGGGATGTTCGGATAAAGACAACGCCACATGTGCCGGCTGACGTCGCCGTGCAACTGGCTGACGCCGTTGGCGGCACGCGACAATTTTAAGGCGAGCACGGTCATGCAAAACGGTTCCTGGGCATCCTGCGAATTTACACGGCCAAGCGCCATGATATCGGCAAAGGGTGCGGCCAGTTGTGCGTGGAACAGTTGGAACGCATAGTCCATCAGGTCCGGCGTGAAACGGTCATGCCCCGCTTCCACCGGCGTGTGGGTGGTGAAAATACACTGCGACTTTGTTGCGGTCTGCGCGTCGGGAAAATTTTGGCCGGCAGCCATTTTTTCGCGGATCAATTCCAGCGTCAGGAAAGCCGCGTGGCCTTCGTTCATGTGGAAGACCGACGGCTGCACGCCAAGCTTGCGCAGCAGCCGCACGCCGCCGATGCCCAGCAGGATTTCCTGCATGATGCGCATGGAACGGTCGCCGCCATAGACGCGCGTGGTCAAATCGCGGAAGTGTTGGGCGTTTTCCGGCAGGTTGGTGTCCAGAAGGTAAACCGGCACGCGCCCGACGTTCACGCGCCATGCCCGGAAGTGAACGTGGCTCATGTCAATTTCCACTTCGCACACAACCGGCTGGCCGTCCGGTCCCAACACCGGCTCCACCGGCACGTTTTCCGGGTGAATCAGATTGTAAAATTCGGTCTGCCAGTTGTTGTTGTCCACGGCCTGTTGAAAATAGCCTTCGCGGTAGAACAACCCAACGCCGACAAAACCAAGGCCGAGGTCGCTGGCGGATTTGGCGTGGTCGCCGGCCAGGATGCCGAGGCCGCCCGCGGAAATGGGCAGGGATTCATGAAATCCGAATTCGGCGGAAAAATAGGCGACCGGGTTCTGGTGGAGATGCGGTGCGTTTTTATGTCCCCAGGTGCTTTTCTCGGCGAGATACGCCTCAAAATTATCCAGAACACCGCGCGTCTGGCATTCAAAGTCGGCGTCCTGCAATCGCGTGCGCAATTCGTACTCCGAAACCTCCCGCAAAATAGCGGCGGCATTGTGAAAAAGATTCTGCCAGCCGCGCGGGGACAGTTCATGGAAGAAATCCTGCGCTTCCTGGTCCCAACTCCACCAAAGATTGCGGGACATTTTTTTCAATCCCGTGACCAGTTCATTCAATTCCGCAACCTCCAACGGTTTTTTCGTCATAGCTTTTGCAATATTCCTTAATATTCCGATTTTGTACCGGCTCGCTGGCCGGCCGTCCGGCTGACAATAAAGTCACGCGCAGGATTCGGCAAATAAAATCTGAATTTTCAATGCGTGAGCAGAGCGAGCGCCTTGAATTTTCAGGACGGTCTGGTTGCGGTCAGCGAATTCCAGGCAGCGGCCGAATTCACCCCGGCACGTTCGGCGAACTGATGACGTTTCTGAGGAAAGTGATCGGCTGGTTACCACCGTCCAGCCTGATGAACTTGACCTGCCACCACGTTTCGTCCCCCGGCCAGCACCGCATCGGTCGTGGTTGGAATTTCAGACGGCATCAATTTACCTTGCTCCTCCCAATTGTAGGAGACGACGTAAGGAGCCTCATTCTGAAAATCCGCAATCCGCAATCGCCAATCCAAAGTTGAAATGAGTCTCGTTACCTCGACTCCTACGATTTTAACTCGTAGCAGCGGACGTCAGTCCGCTCATTATTCCGGTAGGGAGAAGTTTGAGCCGACTCACGTCGGCTGCTACGGTAGGGCGGCGTTGCCGCGCCGCCCTGATGTCTGGGCTGCGGAGCACCGCAGCCCTGCCACTTTGAATTTGGTTTGGGTGGTGGTTCTACAAGGATGCCGCGCCGACGGCGCTACGGCGGATGATAACCTGGTTCTGAAGGAAGAATGCCCATTGGTTGCTCCGCAAATAAAAACCACACAATGAACTCTTGCAGTTTCGAATTATCGGCAAAAATACCTATGTGTGTAGTCAATGCTGGCAATTGATAATTTGTTGGAACCCAAACATTCGTCTGAACAAAAATAGATGGTAGTTGTTCGTATAATCTTCCACCAGGAATTGGTTCGTCCCATTTTATCAGCCAATTCGCAGAATATGCATGGTAGTTGGTTCTAGTCTGATACCACGATTCTTCAACAATTGGCGGCTGCAAATTCCATCCGTTTGCCGTGATAAAATTTGAAGATTGTTCGTAATCTGCAAAAAACTCAATCCTCGTGTGAGTAGCCGTGTCTTCTCCGATATTCCTAATAAAAAGTTTGATTTCACGAGATGATGGAAGCCTAATCGTTGAACCATTGGTTACTTCTGTTTCTTCATTATTAACATAAAGCTTAAAAATCGGTTTGTTTGTATCTCCGAAATAATTTTTGGTGGATTTATCTAAAACGTTTCCATTTCCCTGAACGGTATCTCCAGTGTTATTGCTTGAATTATAGGATGTGGACGGCGGTAATGGTTTGTCTGGAAACATTTTCGGCAATACGAAAGCAAAAAAGACTGTAATCAACGCCGCAATAACCAAACCAAAGACACCAATCCAAGCTGCTTTTTGGCCGTCGCTCAATGTCGTCCAAATTTCTCTGATTCTCATTTCAATTTGCTTTTATGGCAATGGCGGATCAATCCGTTTCAAAAATCGCATTCCATGCCGAGTCATATAAATATGCGTATCTTGGACTCCGCTGCTTGTCTCAAATGACAATGTGAGTCTTTGTTCTTTGCCTCGTTTTTCAGGATCATACGGATATTCCAGAAAATACAAACCTTGGGAATCGCTGAAATCCACTTCCCGCTTGAAAGCGATTTCTTCACTATCAAGTTTTACGATTATTGCACGCGCTGACTGGCCTGCATTATCTACCACAAAAACCACCGGAAGTCCTTTGCCCATATCGCTGCCCACCTCGTCTCTGAAACACGAAAGAACATTCCCGTTCGTGGCATACCAAACATTAACAACATCTTGTTTCAGTTCGTGATAAAGCTGCTGAAAGTTCGCGTTGGAAACTGTAAGAAAAGGGGCGTCACCTCGTCGTTTAATCTCCTGTAATTCATTGTCTGCCCGTTTTCTTGCGCGGCGCTCTAAAATAGCCCACACGAATAATCCCAATGTGGCAATGGATTCAATGGCAACCCAAAATATTTCCCAATTCATATTTTCCATTCATTTTCACGCCAGCTTCTTTGCAATGTGCTCGTCGAGAATTTCCTGCACGGTTAGGGCGACGATGACTTTGTGGCTGCGCCTGAAAAACGATTCAATCGTCATGGTTCAAGATGATTTATAAGGGCCAAGAAATTTGTCGCCGTCGAAATGAACCATGTGATCAGGCGCGTCGGCAATCCAGACTTCCGTTTCCCAGGCGATGTCAGGCGCAAATTTGCGGAAAGTGTCGCGGTCAAGAAACGCAGTGATGAAAATAATGTCCGCTGTGCAATTCTTGGCGAGCCGTTTCAGTTCCAAAAGGCGGACGGGAGAGATCGGGTTGGCGCTATGAACAGCCTCAATTAAAAAAAGCCAGTTTTTCTTCGCTGAATACGCGACGACATCCGGCAGTTCACCATGCTCCAGTTCAAAGAATTTCAGCGATTTAAGTTTCGATTCATCCCGGACGAGAAATTTTTTGGCAGTGTCGCCGACGTATAAAACCTCCGCGCCGTGGCCGTAGCGGGGAAGGAATTGTTCGATAATCGCCTTTTGGAGCAGATTGTGTTCGCCAGGACTGAATTGGATCGTTTGTCCATCGGGCAGTTTGATTGGAACAATCTCAAGCTGCCGGGCGGCGTCCAGGCGTTCGGCCAATGTAGGTCTGTCAGCCATAAATTCCTCCATCGCTTCCGCCCAATCCGGCTG
>Ga0335085_10001355_pt1 | contig 53438 bp, 55 predicted proteins | sample Lox_Sample_45_FD_206712 | JGI IMG/M metagenome (GOLD analysis project Ga0335085, IMG submission 206712) | Soil microbial communities from Loxahatchee National Wildlife Refuge, Florida, United States - Lox_Sample_4.5 | ecosystem: Environmental > Terrestrial > Soil > Wetlands | place: USA... | reverse complement strand
TTGATCGTGTCTTCGAGCTTCACGAACACGCCGGGCGTGCCGGTGAAGACTTCGGCGACATGGAAGGGCTGCGACATGAAGCGCTGGATCTTGCGCGCGCGGGCGACGGTGAGCTTGTCCTCTTCGGAAAGCTCGTCCATGCCGAGAATGGCGATGATGTCCTGCAGCGACTTGTAGGTCTGGAGCACGCGCTGCACGTCGCGCGCAACCTTGTAATGCTCGTCGCCGACGACGCGCGGATCGAGCATGCGCGAGGTCGAATCGAGCGGATCGACGGCCGGATAGATGCCCAACTCAGCGATCTGCCGCGACAACACCGTTGTCGCATCAAGGTGCGCGAAGGAGGTCGCCGGCGCCGGATCGGTCAGATCGTCGGCGGGCACATAAATCGCCTGCACCGAGGTGATCGAGCCCTTCTTGGTCGTGGTGATGCGCTCTTGCAGCGCGCCCATGTCGGTCGCGAGCGTCGGCTGATAGCCCACGGCCGACGGGATGCGGCCGAGCAGCGCCGACACTTCCGAGCCGGCCTGGGTGAAGCGGAAGATGTTGTCGACGAAGAACAGCACGTCCTGGCCTTCCTCGTCGCGGAAATATTCGGCAAGGGTGAGGCCGGTCAGGCCGACGCGGGCACGCGCGCCCGGCGGCTCGTTCATCTGGCCATAGACCAGCGCCGCCTTGGAGCCCGGGCCGTCGGTCTTGATCACGCCCGATTCCATCATCTCGTGATAGAGGTCGTTGCCTTCGCGGGTGCGCTCGCCGACGCCGGCGAAGACCGAGTAGCCGCCATGCGCCTTGGCGATGTTGTTGATCAGCTCCATGATGATGACGGTTTTGCCGACGCCGGCGCCGCCGAAGAGCCCGACCTTGCCGCCGCGCGCATAAGGCGCGAGCAGGTCGACGACCTTGATGCCGGTGACGAGAATTTCCGCCTCGGTCGATTGGTCGACGAATTCCGGCGCCGGCCGATGGATCGGCGATTTCGACTTGGTCGTGAGCGGGCCGCGCTCGTCGACCGGCTCGCCGACGACGTTGATGATGCGGCCGAGCGTCTCGGGACCGACCGGCACCGAGATCGGCGCGCCGGTGTCGGTCACTTCGGCGCCGCGCACCAGGCCGTCGGTCGTGTCCATGGCGATGGTGCGGACCGTGTTCTCGCCGAGATGCTGCGCCACTTCGAGCACCAGCGTCTTGCCCTGGTTCTGGATGTGCAGCGCGGAGAGGATCGGCGGCAGCTCGCCATCGAACTTCACGTCGACGACGGCGCCGATGACCTGGGTGATGGAGCCGATATTGTTCTTCGCCATAGTCGCAAGTCCTCTTTAGAGCGCCTCGGCGCCCGAGATGATTTCGATCAATTCCTTGGTAATGGCCGCCTGACGCGAGCGGTTATACGTCGTGTTGAGATTGTTGATCATGTCGCCGGCGTTGCGCGTCGCATTGTCCATCGCGGTCATGCGCGCGCCCTGCTCCGACGCCGCGTTCTCCAAGAGCGCGGTGAAGATCTGGACCGCGAGGTTGCGCGGCAGGAGATCGGCGAGGATCTCGGCCTCTTCCGGCTCGAATTCGTAGACGCCCTGATTGCTCCCCTGATTGGCGGCCGGCGCCGCCTCGGGCGGCGCGAACGGCACCAGCCCCTGGCGCGTTACGATCTGCGTCATCGCCGACTGGAAGCGGTTGTAGATGATGGAGCAGCTGTCGAACTCGCCCGCCGCGAAACGCGACAGCAGCCGGTCGGCGATGTCGCGCGCATTGTCGAAGGTGAGGCGCGGCCGGCCGATTTCCGTCAGGCTGTCGACCAAGAGCCGCGCGTAGTCGCGGCGCAGCGCGTCGCGGCCTTTGCGGCCGATGGTGATGATCCTCACGTTCTTACCGGCGGCGGTCAGGTCGCGGATGACGCGCCGCGCCTCGCGCAGGATCGAGGCGTTGAAGCCGCCGGCGAGGCCGCGATCCGAGGTCGCGACCACCAGGAGATGCGTCTGGTCCTTGCCCGTGCCGGCAAGCAGCGGCGGCGCGTTGACCATGCCGCGGAGATTGGCGGCGAGCGAGCCGAGCATGCGCTCCATGCGCTGGGCGTAAGGCCGCGCGGCCTCGGCCTGTTCCTGCGCGCGGCGCAGACGCGAGGCGGCGACCATCTTCATCGCCGACGTGATCTTCTGCGTCGAGCGCACGCTGCGAATGCGCAGCCGCAATTCCTTGAGCGTCGCCATCGCCGGGGTATCTCGTCCTTAGGCGAAGGTCTTGGCGAAATTATCGAGGAAGCCGGCCAGGTCCTTCTCGGTATCGGAGGCAAGCTCGCGCTTGTCGCGGATCGACTTCAGGATCTCGGGCTTCTTCGCCTTGAGTTCGCTGAGCATCGCCGCCTCGTAGCGGTTGACCGCCGAGGTCTCGATCTTGTCGAGATAGCCGCGCGTGCCGGCGAAGATCGAGACGACCTGCTCTTCGACGGGCATCGGCGTGAATTGCGGCTGCTTCAACAGCTCGGTCAGGCGCGCGCCGCGCGCGAGCAAGCGCTGCGTCGCCGGATCAAGATCCGAGGCGAATTGCGCGAAGGCCGCCATCTCGCGGTACTGCGCCAATTCCAATTTGATGCGGCCGGCGACCTGCTTCATCGCCTTGATCTGCGCCGAGGAGCCGACGCGGCTCACGCTGAGGCCGACATTGATCGCCGGGCGGATGCCGCGATAGAACAACTCGGTCTCGAGGAAGATCTGACCGTCGGTGATCGAGATCACGTTGGTCGGGATATAGGCCGAGACGTCGCCGGCCTGTGTCTCGATGATCGGCAGCGCCGTCAGCGAGCCCGCGCCGTGTTCCTCGTTCATCTTCGCCGCGCGCTCGAGCAAGCGGGAGTGGAGATAGAACACGTCGCCGGGATAGGCTTCGCGGCCCGGCGGGCGGCGCAGCAGCAGCGACATCTGGCGATAGGCGACGGCCTGCTTGGAGAGATCGTCATAGACGATCACCGCATGCATGCCGTTGTCGCGGAAGAACTCGCCCATGGCGCAGCCGGTATAGGGCGCCAAAAACTGCAGCGGCGCCGGCTCCGACGCGGTCGCGGCGACGACGATCGAATAATCGAGCGCGCCGTAATCCTGTAGCGTCTTGACGATCTGGGCGACGGTCGAGCGCTTCTGGCCGACCGCGACGTATACGCAATAGAGCTTCTTCGATTCGTCGCCGGCTTCGTTGACCGCCTTCTGATTGAGGAAGGCATCGATCGCGACGGCGGTCTTGCCGGTCTGGCGATCGCCGATGATCAGCTCGCGCTGGCCGCGGCCGACGGGAACGAGCGCGTCGATCGCCTTGAGACCCGTCTGCACGGGCTCATGCACCGATTTCCTCGGAATGATGCCCGGCGCTTTCACCTCGACGCGGGTGCGCGTCACGTCTTTCAGCGGGCCCTTGCCGTCGATCGGATTGCCGAGCGCGTCGACGACGCGACCCAAGAGGCCCTTGCCGACCGGCACGTCGACGATGGCGCCGGTGCGCTTCACCGTCGCGCCTTCGCTGATGCCGCTGTCGTCGCCGAAGATCACGACGCCGACATTGTCGCTCTCGAGATTGAGCGCCATGCCTTTTACGCCGTTCGGGAACTCGACCAGCTCGCCGGCCTGGACCTTGTCGAGGCCATAGACGCGGGCGATGCCGTCGCCGACCGAGAGCACCTGTCCGACCTCGGCGACATCCGCCTCGGTGCCGAAATCGGCGATCTGCTGCTTCAGGATGGCGGAGATTTCCGCCGCACGAATTTCCATCTTACCGGACCCCCTTCATGGCGAGCTGCAAGCGTTGCAGCTTGCTGCTGAGCGACGCATCGACCATGCGCGAGCCCAGCTTGACGATCAGGCCGCCGAGCAAGCTCGGATCGACCCGGGTTTCAATGGCGACTTTGCCGCCGACGGCGCGGCGGAGCCGCTCGTCGAGCGCTTGGCGCTGCTGATCGCTCAGCGGTTGCGCCGAGACGACATGCGCCGTGACCTCGCCGCGCCGCGACGCGAGCTCGGCGAGGAAGGCCTCGATCACCGCCGGCAGCACGAAAAGCCGCCGGTTCTTGGCGAGAAGGCCGAGAATGTTGCGGACCAGCGGCTGCAGCCCCGCGGCCTCGGCGAGGGCGGCGATCGCCTTGCCCTGTTCGGCGCGGGAGAGAACCGGACTGCGGATCATGCGCCGCAAATCGGCGCTTTCATCGATCAAGCCGCGCAGCGTCCGCAGATCGGCGGCCGCCGCATCGAGCACTTTCTGCTCGTCGGCCAGTTCGTACAGCGCAGTTGCATAGCGCTCGCCCAGACCGGTTGCGCCTGCGGTTTCGGATGCCACGGTGAGAGAGCCCTCGTTTGCTCCAGGACGAAAGCGAATGCGCCGGAAGTGCCTGAAATGACGCGCTTTCCGGCAAAGGCCCCGGGGTTCGTTTCCCCGTTTCCGACCCGCCCGGAAAGCGGCGGGTTTTTAACACAGGGGTTGTTGCGGCGCAACCCGACGGCAGCAGACAGTTTGTCTCACGTGCCGTATCGACGCCGCGCCGGACATGCGCGTTGGGTTCGTTTCGCAACTTTCAATTTTCGCCTGCCGCCGCAACGACTTAGGCTTTCGTCGAGAGTGTACGTTTCCGGTGTTCGGCGCATCCGAAACCGCCCGTCCCATCGCCTATCGCGCCAAGATGGCATGAACGCTATAAGCGTACACGCTTTCGGGCCGCGCGTCAAGCGCGATGCCGCGAGAAGAGAGAAAGGGATTGTCCGTCCCAGGGCGACGCGCGAGAATAGTGGCCACCAGGAAACGCCCCCGAAAGATTGAGGTCGAACATGGCACGTCCGAAGATCCGTCATCTCGCCATTCTGGCGCGCAACCCGAAGAAGATGGCCGACTACTACACCAAGGTGTTCGATATGGAGATCATCCATAAGAACCCGGCCGGCAACGCCTTCTTCCTCTCAGACGGCTACATCACCCTCGCCGTGCTGCCGCACAAGCTGGAGAATGACGGCTCGCTCGGCCTCAATCATTTCGGCTTCCAGATCGACAGCACCGACGAGATCATGAAGAAGATCGCCGCCTTCGATCCGGAGATCGAGGAGCCGAAGAAGCGCCCGGCCGACCGGCCTTATGCCGAGTTCCGCGGCTGCGACACCGAAGGCAACGGCTTCGATCTGTCCGAGCACGGCTTCGAGCGCGCCGAAACCAACGCCGAGCGCGACGCCAAGAAGACGCCCGCGCCGAAGAAAGAAAAAGCGCTCGTTTAATTTCCCTCTCCGCGCTTGCGCGGAGAGGGCGGGGCCCATTGCGAAGCAATGGGAGGGTGAGGTGTGCATCGACCGCACGATCTCATCTGATCCCCACCCACCTCACCCTGCCCTCTCCGCCCTCCAGGGCGGAGAGGGAAATTGGTAGGAGCGGGGTTTCAAAGAAAACTATACGGGTCGATATCGACCTGAAGTCGGACATTGCCCGGGACCTTCACCCGGGCGAGCCATTGCCGCACCACGGCTTGAAGATTTACGTCGCGTCTTGCTTTGACCAGGAAGCGGCGGCGATGGCGGCCGCGCAGCACGCGCAAGGGCGCGGGCGCGGGACCGAGCGTCTCGACGCCGGGCAGATGCGGCGCGGCGCGCGCCAGGGCGCGGCCGGTGAAATCGGCGGATTCGTCATCGGGCGCCGAGATCACCAGCGCGGCAAGACGACCGTAAGGCGGCATGCCGTGCGCTTTGCGGCTTTCGGCCTCGAGCGCGAAGAAGCGATCGCGATCGTCGGCGAGCAGCGCCTTCATCACGTCATGCTCCGGCATCCAGGTCTGGATGTAGACGATGCCCGGCCGCTCGGCGCGGCCGGCGCGGCCCGAGACCTGATGCAGGAGCTGATAGGTGCGCTCCGCGGCACGCAGATCGCCGCCTTCGAGGCCGAGATCGGCATCGACGACACCGACGAGGGTCAGGAGCGGGAAGTGATGGCCCTTCGCCACCACCTGCGTGCCGATCAGTACGTCGATCTCATGCGCCTCGACCGCGCGGATCAGCTCTTCCGCCGCATGCGGACCGGTCAGCGTGTCGGACGCCATCACGCCGAGCCGCGCCTTGGGAAAACGCAGCGCGACTTCTTCGGACAAGCGCTCGATGCCCGGCCCGCACGGCACGAAACTATGCGCCTCGCCGCAATGGGGGCAGAGCGCCGGCAGCTTCTCGGCATGGCCGCAATGATGGCATTGCAATTGGCCGAGCAGGCGATGCTCGACCAGCCACGCCGTGCAATTGGGGCATTCGAGACGATGGCCGCAATGGCGGCAGAGCGTCAGCGGCGCGTAGCCGCGGCGATTGAGGAAGAGCATCGCCTGCTCGCCGGCTTCGAGGGTCTCCGCGAGTGCCTTCACGAGCGGCGGAGAAAGGAAGCGCTGCCGCTCCGGCTGGTTGCGCCGCATATCGACGACGCGGATCTCGGGCAGCTGCGCCGCGCCGTAGCGCGACGGCAGATGGAGGCGGCGGTAGCGGCCCTGCTCGACATTGACCAGCGTCTCGAGCGAGGGCGTCGCCGAGACCAGCACCACGGCGCGCTTCGCCAGCGAGCCGCGCACCACCGCCATATCGCGCGCGTGATAGATGACGCCGTCTTCCTGCTTGTAGGAGCCGTCCTGCTCTTCATCAACGACGATGAGGCCGAGATCGGGGAACGGCAGGAACAGCGCCGAGCGCGCGCCGACGACGACCGGCGCCTTGCCTTCGGCAACCTCGCGCCAGGTGTCGCGGCGCTGCGCATGGCGCAGCTCCGAATGCCAGAGCGCCGGCGGCGCGCCGAAGCGCCGCTCGAAGCGCTCGAGGAATTGCGCCGAGAGCGCGATCTCGGGCAGCAGCACCAGTGCTTGCTTGCCGCGCGCGAGGCAGGCGGCGATGGCGGCGAAATAAACCTCGGTCTTGCCCGAGCCGGTGACGCCGTCGAGCAGCGTCACCGAGAACGCATCCTGCGCCACGTGCTCGATCAGCTCGCGCGCGGCGGATTCTTGCGCCGGCGACAGCGCCGGGCCGTCGCGCCGGAAATCCGGTGCCGGCGGCGTCACCCGGCGCGGCAGATCGACCGGGCGCAGGAAACCGGCGGCGACGAGTCCCTTCACGACGCCGGCGCTGCACGCGGCGCGCTCGGCGAGATCGCTCGCCGTCGCGGCGCCATCGGCGGCCGCCTCGAGCACGCGCCGACGCGGCTTGGTCAGCGGCGAGTCGCTCTTCGCGCCCGAATCGCTGGATAGTGCGGCGCGGCCGGCATCGGTCAGCGCGTAGCCGGCGAGCGCGCGCATCGGCACCAGCGCATCGGGCACGCTCATCGCCATGCGCAGCACCGCGCCCGGCGCCGAGAGCGTGTAATTCGCGGTCCAATCGACGAAGCGGCGCAGCTCGTCGGGCAAAGCCGGCGCGGGCAGGATTTCTTCGATCGGCTTCAGCTTCGCATCGACGACGTCGCCGCTGCCCTCGCCCCACACGACGCCGACGAGCTGGCGGCGGCCGAGCGGCACCGCAACAAAATCCCCCGGCGCGACGTTTAAGTCGTGGGGAACGCTGTAATCATAGGCACCCGCCAAGGGCAGCGGCAGCAGCACGCTGACGCGGCGTTCCGTGCTCTCGGCGGAACTGGCGTGGCGCTCTTGCATGGGCTAGACTTTTAGAGTGAAAGCCTGCGGCGCGCTACGAAAAGCAGGAGAGGAGGCTTCGACATGAAGTTCTTCATCGATACGGCCGATATCGGCGAAATCCGCGAGCTCGCAGCCACGGGAATGGTCGACGGCGTCACCACCAACCCGTCGCTGGTCGCGAAATCGGGCCGCAAATTCCTCGACGTCGTGCGCGAGATTTGCGAAGTCGTGCCCGGGCCGGTGAGCGCGGAAGTCGCGGCGACCGATGCGGCGACGATGCTGGCCGAAGGCCGCAAGCTGGCGAAGATCGCCAAGAACGTCGCGGTGAAAGTGCCGCTGACCGTCGATGGCTTGAAGACCTGCCGCACGCTGCGCCAGGAAGGCACGATGGTCAACGTGACGCTGTGTTTCTCGGCGGCGCAGGCGCTGCTCGCGGCGAAAGCCGGCGCCAGCTTCATCTCGCCTTTCGTCGGCCGGCTCGACGATATCGGCCAGACCGGCATGGAGCTGATTCGCGAAATCGTCACGATGTATCGCAATTATCCCGGCATCAAGACCGAGGTGCTGGTGGCGTCGATCCGCTCGCCGCTGCATGTCACCGTGGCGGCGCAGATGGGCGCGCATGTCGGCACGATCCCGCCGGCGGTGCTGCGCCAGATGTATGCGCACCCGCTCACCGACAAAGGGCTTGCGGCTTTCGTCGCCGATTGGAAAAAGACGGGGCAGAGCATTTTGGGGGACGACGAGAAAGTGGCGGCGGAGTAACAATAAGGCGCGTAGGATCGGTTCATGGATCTGCCGAAGGATAAGAAACACGCTTTGCCTTCCCTGCCCGCGGCGCCGCCGGCAGCGGCGCCTCTCGCCTCTTCCCTCGGCAAAGCGGCGCCCGCGGCGGGTGAGGTCGCCGCTTATCTCAAGCAGCATCCGGATTTCCTCACCGAGCATCCCGATCTCCTCGGCGTGTTGACGCCGCCGAAGCTCGATCGCGGCGAGCGCGTGATCGACATGCAGCACTTCATGGTGCAGCATCAGCGCAGCGAGATCGCGCGGCTGAAGGCGCAGAACAAGAGCCTGGTCTCGGCGACGCGCAGCAATCTCATGGGCCAGGCGCGCGTGCATGCGGCGGCGCTGGCGATCATCGGCGCGCAAAGCTTCGAGCAGCTGATCCAGATCGTGATCACGGACCTCGCCGGGCTGCTCGATGCCGATGTCGTCACCATCGCGGTCGAGCGCCAGGGCGGCGCGCGGGCGAAGATGCCGCATCACGGCATCGAGATCCTCGAGCCCGGCACCGTCGCCGGAATCCTCGGCGACGAGCGCGACGTGGTTTTCCAAACCGACATCGAGGGCGATCCGCGCCTTTTCGGCGTCGGCGCCGGCCTCGTGCGCTCGGCGGCGCTGGTGCGCTTGCCGGTCGGCCGCGCCTCGCCCGCCGGCATGCTCTGCATCGGCACGCGGCGCGCCGGCAAATTCCAGACCGGGCATCAAAGCACCGAGCTTCTGTCCTTCCTCGCCCGCACGCTCGGCATCACCATCGCCGCATGGCTCGATCTGCCGGCGTAAAGGCAGCGGCCGCCCCTCTCAAATCAAAAGGCCCAGCGCCTCTCGATCCGGCGCGTTTTTCCGCGAAGCCCGATCTGCTGCACGCGATCGCCGCATGGCAGAGCTGGCTGCAAGCCGAGCGCCGCGCGTCGCCGCACACGGTCGCGGCTTATGGCAGCGACCTCGCGCAATTCCTCGCGTTCCTCGGCGAGCATCGTGGCGGCGCAGCAAGCCTCGCCGATCTCGCCGCGCTCGCCCCGGCCGATTTCCGCGCCTTCCTCGCCTCGCGCGTTTACGCGGCGATCAAGCACAGCTCGTCGGCGCGGGCGCTCTCCGTGCTGCGCGGTTTCTTCCGATTCTTGAATCGCCGCGGCTTCGCCAAGAACGCGGCGCTCGCCGCGATCCGCTCGCCGAAGCTGCCGAAGGCACTGCCGAAAGCGCTGACCGTCGACGAGGCCGACGCCACGCTCGATCTCGTGCCGTCGCTCGCGCGCCAGGATTGGCAGGGCAAGCGCAGCCTCGCAATCCTGATGCTGCTCTACGGCGCCGGCTTGCGCATCGGCGAGGCGCTGTCGCTGACGCGCGGCGAGGCGCCGCTGAAGCCCGGCGCGATCAGCATCACCGGCAAAGGCAACAAGACGCGCATGGTGCCGATCCTGCCGGCGGTCGCGGCTGCGATCGACGCGTATCTCCACGCCTGTCCGCTCGAGCTGAAGCACGACGCGCCGCTGTTCGTCGGCGCGCGCGGCAAGGCGCTGAGCCCGCGGCCGGTGCAGGCCGAGATGGCGAAGCTGCGGCTGATGCTCGGCCTCGATCCGCGCGCGACGCCGCATGCGCTGCGCCATAGCTTCGCGACGCATCTTCTCGGCGAAGGCGCCGATCTGCGCTCGATCCAGGAGTTGCTCGGCCATGCGAGCCTCTCGACGACGCAGCGCTACACCGCGGTCGACGCGGCGCGACTCACCGCGGTCTACGACAAAGCGCATCCGCGCGCTAAAGGGTGAGGCATGAGCAACGCTGCCAGGCTGCGCGCGCTGTTGCACGGAAAGGAAATGCTGGTCGCGCCGGCGGCTTACGATTGCATCGGCGCGCGGGCGATCGAGGATGCCGGCTTTCCGCTGGTCTATATGACGGGCTCGGGCACGGCGGCGATGCTCGGCTATCCGGATTACGGGCTCGTCACTATGTCGGAGATGGCCGAGAATGCCGGCCGCATCGCGGCCGCAATCAAAGCGCCGGTGATCGCCGATGCAGATACGGGCTACGGCAACGAGCTCAACGTCACCCGCACGGTGCGCGAATACGCACAGCGCGGCGTTGCCGGCCTCCATATCGAAGACCAGACCTTCCCCAAGAAATGCGGGCAGCTCGATGATAAAGAGGTGATCCCGCAGACCGAGTTCATCGCCAAGGTGAAAGCCGCGGTAGCGGCCCGGCCCGATCCCGATTTCGTCATCATCGCCCGCACCGATGCGCGCGCCGTGCTCGGAATCGATGAAGCGGTGACGCGCATGAACGCGGCGCTCGCGGCCGGCGCCGATATCGCTTTCCTCGAAGCGCCGCAAAATCTCGACGAGATCACCGCGGTGCCGAAGCGTGTGCGCGGACCGTGCCTGCTGAACCTCTCGCTCGGCGGCCGCACGCCGCTGCGCGATCTCGATGTCGCCGCGCGTGCCGGCTATCGCATCGTCATCGTGCCAGGACTGTTGCTGCAGGAGGCGATGAGCGCCTTTGCCGCTTCGCTCCACGCGCTGAAGACCGAGCGCCGCCTGCCCGAAGCGACCATCGATGTCCGCGAGCGCCTACGCCGCATGGGCGCCGCCGAATGGGACGCACTCCGCGACCGGTTCAAGAACTGAGGTTCGGCGCGAGCGTGCCCCCTCACCTTCCCGCGCTTGCGCGCGGGCCCCTCCCTCTCCCCGCTGGGGCGAGGGTTTTCTCGCGCGCCTATAAGCCCCTCGCCCCTTGGGGAGAGGGAGGGGGCCCATCGCGAAAGCGATGGGAGGGTGAGGGGGTTGATGCGCTGATTCAAATATGAATCGCGCCCGGGCCGACGGCGAGGGCGGCTTCTTTCACCGCCTCGTTCAAGGTCGGGTGGGCGTGGACGGTGCGGGCGATGTCTTCGGCCGTCGCGCCGAATTCCATCGCCAGCGCCGCTTCGGCGATCATCGTGCCGGCATCGGCGCCGATGATGTGCACGCCGAGCACGCGATCGGTCTTCTGATCGGCGATGATTTTGACGAAGCCTTCGGTATCGGCATTGGCGCGCGCGCGGCCGTTGGCGGTGAACGGGAATTTGCCGATCTTGTACGGCACGCCCGCGGCCTTCAATTCTTCCTCGGTCTTGCCGACCGAGCCGACTTCGGGATGGGTGTAGATCACCGCCGGAATCGCATCGTAATCGATGTGCGGCTTCTGTCCCGCGAGGGTCTCGACCAGCACGACGCCCTCTTCCGAGGCCTTGTGCGCCAGCATCGGCCCGGCGATGACGTCGCCGATCGCGTAGATGCCGGGCACGTTGGTCGCGAAATGCGGATCGACCATGACCCGGCCTTTGTTGTCGAGCTTCACGCCGACCGCATCGAGGCCGAGATTGTCGGTGTAAGGCCGCCGGCCGACGGAGACGAGCACGACATCGCAAGCCAGCTCTTCCGCCTTGCCGCCGGCAGCGGCTTCGAGCGACAGCGACCAGCCGCCATTGGCTTTCTTGGCGCCGGTCACCTTGGTGCCGAGCTTGAAGGCGAAGCCTTGCTTGGTCAGCGAGGCCTGCAGCGCCTTGCCGACTTCGAGATCCATGGTCGGGGTGATGCGGTCGAGGAATTCGACCACGGTCACCTGCGAACCGAGACGGCGCCACACCGAGCCCATCTCGAGGCCGATATAGCCGCCGCCCACCACGACGAGGTGCTTCGGCACCGCGGCCAGCGACAACGCGCCGGTCGAGGAGACGATGGTCTTCTCGTCGATTGCGATGCCGGGGAGGTTCACGCTGTCGGAGCCGGTGGCGATGATGATCGCCTTCGTGGCTTTCAGCTCCTGCGTCTTGCCGTCTTCGGCGGTGACACTCAGCGAGTCCTTGCCGGTGAATTTCGCCGCGCCTTTGACGAAGGCGACCTTGTTCTTGCGGAAGAGGAACTCGACGCCTTTGGTGTTGGCGCTCACCACCTCGTCCTTGCGCGCGAGCATCGTCTTCAGATCGAATTCGATCTTGCCGGCCTTGATGCCGTGCACGGCGAGCGCGTGATTGGCTTCCTCGAATTTCTCCGAGGATTGCAGTAGCGCCTTCGAGGGGATGCAGCCGATATTGAGGCAGGTGCCGCCGGGCGCGGCGCGCTTGTCGATGCAGGCGGTCTTCATGCCGAGCTGCGCGGCGCGGATCGCCGCGACGTAGCCGCCGGGGCCGCTGCCGATCACGATGATGTCGTAGGTGTCAGTCATAGGGTGATCACCTTGTCAGGACCGCGTGGCGGCTCACCCCCACCCTGACCCTCCCCCTTCAAGGGGGAGGGGCTTCTTATTGCTATGTCCCCTCCCCCCTTGAGGGGGAGGGCTAGGGAGGGGGGTACGATCGACATCGGCTCTGTCGGGGTCACACGCCGAACAACATCCGCTGCGGGTCCTCGACGCATTCCTTGACGCGGACCAGGAAGGTCACGGCCTCGCGGCCGTCGATCATGCGGTGATCGTAGCTGAGCGCGAGATACATCATCGGCCGCACCTCGATCTTGTCGGCGATCACGACCGGGCGCTTCTGGATCTTGTGCATGCCGAGGATCGCCGATTGCGGCGGGTTGAGGATCGGCGTCGACAAGAGCGAGCCGTAGACGCCGCCATTGGTGATCGTGAACGTGCCGCCCGAGAGCTCGTCGAGCGACAGCTTGCCATCGCGGGCGCGGCGGCCGAGATCGGCGACGCGCTTCTCGATATCGGCGAAGCTCAGCTGATCGGCGTCGCGCACCACCGGCACGACGAGACCCTGCTCGGTGCCGACGGCGATGCCGAGGTCGTAATGATTCTTGTAGATGATGTCGTCGCCGTCGATCTCGGCATTGGCGGCCGGAATCTCCTTCAGCGCCTGGATGCAGGCCTTGGCGAAGATCGACATGAAGCCGAGGCGCACGCCGTGTTGCTTCTCGAAGCTCTCGCGATAGCGCTCGCGCAGTGCCATCACCTCGGTCATGTCCACCTCGTTGAAGGTGGTGAGCATGGCGGCGGTGTTCTGCGCGTCCTTCAAGCGCTCGGCGATGCGCTTCCGGAGCCGCGTCATGCGCACGCGCTCTTCGCGCGGGCCGATCTCGCGCGGCTCGCGGGCGATTGGCGCAGGCGCCGGCTTCGCCGCGGCCGCGGCCGCGATGTCGGTCTTGGTGACGCGGCCGTCCTTGCCGGTCGGTTGAAGCTTGGTCACATCGACGCCGGTCTCGGCGGCGGCTTTGCGCGCGGCGGGGCCCGAGCGCGCAAGAAGATCGGCGCCGCCATTGCCCGCTGGCGGCGGCGGTGCAGCGGGCTTCGTCGAGGCCGGACGCGGCGCGGGCGAGGCCGCCGGCGCCGCGGTTTGCGCGACATTGACCTTGGCGGGCGCGGGTTTCGCGGCGCCGTCGCCGATGCGGCCCAGCACCGCGCCGACCCCGACATTGGCGCCTTCGGCGGCGAGCACTTCGGTCAGCGTGCCGGCGGCCGGCGCGTTGACCTCGAGCGTCACCTTGTCGGTTTCGAGCTCGACCAGCGGATCGTCCATCGCGACGGTGTCGCCCGGCTGCTTCAGCCAGCGCGCGACCGTCGCCTCGTTCACCGATTCCCCCAAGGTCGGGACTTTGATCTCGGTTGCCATCGAACTCCCCTCTCGGTCCCCTCTGGCGCTGCTTGCCGGTGCGCTGCTCTGCTTACTTCGCGAAGGCTTCGGCGACGAGCCGCGCCTGCTCGGCGTTGTGACGGCGCAGCTGGCCGGTCGCGGTCGCCGCGGCTTCCGGACGGCCGACATAGCGCGCGCGCTTGCCCTTCACATCGAGGCCGCCAAGCACGCGCTCGAGCTTGCGATCGATGAAATGCCACGCGCCCGCATTCTCGGGCTCTTCCTGGCACCACACGAACTCGGCGTTCTTGTAGGGGCCGAGCTCCTTCGCCAGCGTGTTGAACGGGAAGGGATAGAGCTGCTCGATGCGGATCAGCGCGACATCGGCGATCTTGTTTTCGGCGCGGTACTTCGCGAGATCGAAATGCACCTTGCCGGTCGTCAGCACGACGCGGCGCGCCTTGGCCGGATCGACCAGCGCCGGATCGTCGGCGAAGACGCGGTGGAACGACGTGCCGGGGCCCATATCGGCGAGCTTCGACATCATCTCGGGCGCGCGCAGCATCGATTTCGGCGCCATCAGGACGAGCGGCTTGCGGAAATTGCGCCGCACCTGACGGCGCAGCAGGTGGAAGTAGTTCGCGGCACTGGTCAGGTTGCAGACCTGCCAATTGTCCTCGCCGCAGAGCTGGAGATAGCGCTCGAGCCGCGCCGAGGAATGCTCCGGCCCCTGGCCTTCAAAGCCATGCGGCAGCAACAGCACGACGCCCGACATGCGCAGCCATTTGGCTTCGCCGGAGCAGATGAACTGGTCGATGATGACCTGGGCGCCGTTGGCGAAATCGCCGAATTGCGCTTCCCAGAGGACGAGCGCATGCGGATCGGCGAGGCTGTAGCCGTATTCGAAGCCGAGCACGGCGGCTTCCGAGAGCGGGCTGTCGATCACCTCGAACGGCGCCTGGCCGTCGCGCACATGGTTCAGCGGGATGTAGCGATTCTCGTTGGTCTGATCGATCAGCACCGAATGGCGCTGCGAGAAGGTGCCGCGGCCGGAATCCTGACCGGAGAGGCGCACCGGCGTGCCCTCGGCGCAGAGCGTGCCGAAAGCAAGCGCCTCGGCGGTCGCCCAATCGACGCCCTCGCCGCTGTCGATCGCGTGTTTCTTGGCTTCGAGCTGGCGCACCAGCTTGCGGTTGAGGTCGAAGCCTTCCGGCACCTTCGAGAGCGCCGCGCCGACTTCCTTCAGCAGCTCCATCGGCACCGCGGTCTCGCCGCGGCGATCGTCGCCCGAAGCGGCTTGCAGCCCGGTCCAGGCGCCTTCGAGCCAGTCGGCCTTGTTCGGCTTGTAGGCTTTCGAGGCCTCGTATTCGACTTCGAGCTTGGCCGTGAACTCGGCGGCCATCTGGTCGACTTCTTCCTGCTTGATCACGCCTTCGCCGACGAGGCGCTTGGCATAGATCTCGCGCGTCGAGGGATGCGCGGCGATCGCCTTGTACATCAGCGGCTGGGTGAAGGCCGGCTCGTCGCCTTCGTTATGGCCGTGACGGCGATAGCAGAAGATGTCGACGACGACGTCTTTCTTGAAGCGATGGCGGAATTCGGTGGCGATGCGCGAGACATGCACCACCGCTTCGGCATCGTCGCCGTTGACGTGGAAGATCGGCGCCTGAATCTCCTTGGCGACTTCGGTGCAGTAGGGGCCGGAGCGCGAATAGGCGGGGCTGGTGGTGAAGCCGATCTGATTGTTGACGACGAAATGGATCGTGCCGCCGGTGCGATAGCCTTTGAGCTCGGAGAGATCGAGCGATTCGGCGACGAGCCCCTGGCCGGCGAAAGCCGCATCGCCGTGCATCAAGAGACCGACGACCTGATCGCGCTCCGTATCCTTGCGCTGCTGCTGCTTCGCGCGGACCTTGCCGAGGACGACGGGATTGACCGCCTCGAGATGCGAGGGATTGGCCTGCAGCGAGAGATGGACGAGATTGCCGTCGAAGCTGCGGTCGCTCGACGTGCCGAGATGGTATTTGACGTCGCCCGAGCCCTGCACGTCCTCGGGATTAGCGGAATTGCCTTGGAATTCCGAGAACACGGCGGTGAACGACTTGCCCATCATGTTGGTCAAGACGTTGAGGCGGCCGCGATGCGGCATGCCGATCACCAGCTCTTTCATGCCGAGCTGGCCGCCGCGCTTGATCACCTGCTCCAGCGCCGGGATCAGCGCTTCGCCGCCATCGACGCCGAAGCGCTTGGTGCCGGTGTAGCGCTTGTCGCAGAAGCGCTCGAACATCTCGGCATCGGTCAGGCGCTGCAGGATCGCGCGCTTCCCGAGCACCGTGAATTCGGTGTGATTGCGCGGCACCTCGATACGCGCCTGGATCCATTGGCGCTGCTCGAGCTCCTGGATGTGCATGTATTCGATGCCGATCTTGTCCGAATACGTCGCCTGGAGCGCCGGCAATATCTCTTTCAGCGTCGCGGTTTTGAAGCCGAGGAGATTGTTGACGAAGATCGGCCGATCGAAATCGGAATCGGTGAAGCCGTAGGTCTTCGGATCGAGATCGGGGTGATAGGTCGTGCGCTGCAAGCCGAGCGGATCGAGATCGGCGATCAGATGGCCGCGCGTGCGATAGGCGCGGATGAGATTCATCGCGCGCAGACTGTCGAGCGCCGCTTGCTGCGCATCGGAGGGCAGTTCCCCGGCCGTCGCATGGCCGTTGCTCAGCACGGCTGGCGGCGCCGCGTGGCCGTTGACGATCTGCAGCGGCTGCGGCCGGCCCCAGCCCGGGCCGGTCACGTCCTTCTCGACGCTTTCGGGCGCGTCCTCGAGCTCGGCGAAGAATTGCCGCCAGCTCTCGTCGACGCTGGTCGGGTCCTCGAGATAGCGGGCGTGGAGTTCGGCGATGTAATCGGCGTTGTGGCCGGTCAGGAAGCTGCTGGGATGGCGCTCGGGCATGATCTTTTGGGATGAAGGAACGGGCTACAGATTGGGATTCGCGATCCCAATACCTAGCCCGTAAATGTTACCTTTTTGGTTAATAGACCGTCAAAAACGCCGGAAAACCGCCGTTTATTCCGGTCTTTGCCCCTAAAAGGGGCCGGATCAGAGCTTTCCGGCCTCTTTCAGCAGCTTTTTGCCGACCTCGCACAGGTCGCGCACGGCATTGGCCGATTTATCGAACTCGGCCTTCTCGCTGGCGTTCATCTGGACTTCGATGATTTTCTCGACGCCCTTGGCGCCGATCACCACCGGAACGCCGACATAGAGGCCGTTCACGCCGTACTGGCCGGTGAGATAGGCGGCGCAGGGCAGGACGCGCCGCTTGTCGAGGAGGAAGGACTCCGCCATGGCGATGCCGGACGAGGCCGGCGCATAGAAGGCCGAGCCGGTCTTCAGGAGATTGACGATCTCGCCGCCGCCGTCGCGGGTGCGCTGGACGATCTTGTCGAGCTTCTCCTGCGTCGTCCAACCCATCTTCACGAGATCGGGCAGCGGGATGCCCGCCACGGTCGAATAGCGCACCAGCGGCACCATGCTGTCGCCATGGCCGCCGAGCACGAAAGCGGTGACATCCTCGACCGAGACCTTGAACTCCTCGGCGAGGAAATAGCGGAACCGCGCGCTGTCCAGCACGCCGGCCATGCCGACCACGCGCTCATGCGGCAGGCCGGTCGCCTCGCGCATCACCCACACCATGACGTCGAGCGGGTTGGTGATGCAGATGACGAAAGCGTTGGGCGCGTGCTGCTTGATCGCCTCGCCGACCTGCCAGACGATCTTGGCGTTGATGCCGATGAGATCGTCGCGGCTCATGCCCGGCTTGCGCGGCACGCCGGCGGTGACGATGATGACATCGGCGCCCTTGATCGCGGCGTAGTCGTTCGAGCCGACATAGCTCGCATCGAAGCCTTCGACCGGCGAGGCCTCGGCCAGATCGAGCGATTTGCCTTGCGGGACGCCTTCGACGACGTCGCACATCACGACATCACCGAGATTCTTGAGACCGGCCAGCAAAGCAAGCGTGCCGCCGATCTGTCCCGCGCCAATCAGCGCGATCTTCCTGCGTGCCATCATTGACCCTCGTATTTTCGGATGGATTGGCCGCGTTTTAGCGCGCTTCTCCGCCAGCGGCAAGGGCTGGCGGCACCGCCCAAGATGAGCAAAACTTAATCAGCGCAGAGGTTTAGGGAGGAAGGGATGAGCGGCGCCAAGATCGCATTGGTGACCGGCGCGGGCAGCGGGATCGGCAAGGCGGTGGCGCTCGCCCTGATGGGCGACGGCTACAGCACGGTGCTGACCGGCCGCCGGCGCGAGCCGCTCGAAGCGGTGGCGCGCGACGGCAAGAACGCGCTGGTCGTGCCGGCGGATGTCGGCAATCCGGAGTCGGTCGATGTGCTCTTCGCCGCGATCAAAGAGCGCTACGGCCGGCTCGATCTTCTCTTCAACAATGCCGGGGTCAACGCGCCTTATGTGCCGATCGAGGAGCTACCGGTCGCGACCTGGCTCAACGTCATCAACGCCAACGTCACCGGCGTCTTCCTCTGCACCCGCGCCGCCTTCGCGCTGATGAAGGACCAGAACCCGCGCGGCGGCCGCATCATCAACAACGGCTCGATCGGCGCGCATACGCCGCGCCCCAACACCGCGCCCTACACCGCTTCGAAACACGCGGTGCTGGGCCTCACCAAATCGACCGCGCTCGACGGGCGCAAATACGACATCGCCTGCGGCCAGATCGATATCGGCAATGCCGACACCGGCTGGGCCGACAAGTTCAAGGCCGGCGTGGCGCAGGCCGATGGCCGCATGGCGCCCGAGCCGGTGCTCGATCTGCAGCATGTGACGAAAGCGGTGCTCTATATGGCGTCGCTGCCGCTCGATGCGAACGTGCTGAACATGACCGTGATGGCGACGAAGATGCCGTTCGTCGGCCGCGGCTAAAACAAAACACCGCGGGCGACCAACGACTGTCCCGCACGCTCGCCGGGAACGAAATCCCGCGCGGCGGCCTAATACCAGCGGTCGCGACTGTTTGGGAGAGACCGCCATGGCCATGGCCGATCGGCAGCCAAAGCTGCTGCTGCCTTTTCTTGCGCCGTTCTATGATTGGGCGATTCCGTTTTCCTGGCTGCTGATCCGCGCCGGCTTCGGCATCGATCTCGTCCTCCATGGCTGGGAGAAGGTCGAGCGGCTGCCGGCCGCCTTCGCGGTCATCAGTGGCGGCGCGGCGCCGAACCTGCTGCCAAACGTGAACGCCACGCAGACCATCGTCCTCTCCTGCAGCGAATTCGTCGGCGGCATCTGCATTGCGCTCGGCCTGTTCACGCGCTTCTTTGCCGCCGCGGCCGCGATCGAGCTGGCGATCATCTGCTTCACCGTGTTCTGGCCACACGGCTATCACGCCGCCGAGTACACGCTCTGGTGGGGCGTCGCGCTTTTCGCCATCGCGCTGCATGGCGGCGGCCCGTACTCGCTCGACCGCCGCATCGGACGGGAGCTTTAGCCGCCGTTCCCGTCGCGCCGCGCGGCGATGTAATCGTCGCTTTGCATCTCGATGAGGCGCGAGACCGTGCGCTGGAATTCGAAGGAGCCCTCGCCTTCGGTGTAGAGATCCTGCGGCGGCGCTTCGGCCGAGCAGACGAGATTGCCGTGCGCGTCGTAGAGCGTGTCGATCAGGATGTTGAAGCGCTTGGCCTCGTTGCGAAGCTCGAAGTTCATCCGCGGGATCGCCTCGAGGATGAAGGTGTGATAGCGGCCGATCAGCGCGAGATAGTCGTTCGGCCCGAGCGGCTGCATGCAGAGCTCGTCGAAAGTGAACCAGGCGACGTTCTTCGCGGCACGCGGCACCTCGAGCTCGCGGCCGAGCACGGTGAGGCTCTCGCGCATCGGCGTCGCGCCGTCGGTCAGATCGGCGAAGGCTTGCGCGAGCGCCGCTTCGGCCTTCGCGTCGGGCGGGGTGAAATAGACCTGGCGGCCCTTGAAGCGCTGCAGCCGGTAATCGCGCGGCCCGTCGAGCTCGATGACATCGAGCCGCTCTTTCAGGAGATCGATGAAGGGGAGGAAGCGCTCGCGCTGCAGCCCGCCTTCGTAGAGCTTGTCGGGCGCGCGGTTGGAGGTCGCGACGACAACCACACCTGCCGCGAAAAGCGCGGCGAAGAGCCGGCCGAGGATCATCGCGTCGGCGATGTCGACGACGTGGAATTCGTCGAAACACAGCACGTTGGTCTCGTTGGCGATGTCCTGCGCAACCGGCGCGATCGGATCGCCCTTCTCGGCGCGGCGCGCATGGATGCGGGCATGGACATCGGCCATGAAGGCAAAGAAATGCACGCGCCGCTTTTTCTCGCCGGACACGGTCGAGAAGAACGCATCCATCAGCATGGATTTGCCGCGGCCGACGCGGCCGAAGATGTAGAGGCCTTTGGGCGGGCGCGGCGCCGGCTTGCCGAGCCCGAAGCGCGCGAGGAAACCGCCGCTCGCCTGCGGATGATAGTCCTGCAGCTCGTCCCAGAGTTGCTGGAGCCGCGAGGCGGCGCGGGCCTGGAGCGGATCGGGCGCCAGCTCGCCCGCGGTCAGACGCGCATGGAAGAGAGCGAGCGGGCCTTCCGCTAGCGCGTCCTCGTCAGCGATCGGCGGCGGGGTCAAATGTCAGCAGCGCCTCATCGGCGCTCGACCATCATCTTCTTGATCTCGCCGATCGCCTTGGCCGGGTTGAGGCCTTTCGGGCAGGTGCGCGTGCAATTCATGATCGTGTGGCAGCGATAGAGGCGGAACGGATCTTCCAGCGCATCCAAGCGCTCGCCCGTATGCTCGTCGCGGCTGTCGGCAAGCCAACGATAGGCCTGCAAGAGGATCGCCGGGCCGAGATAGCGGTCGCCATTCCACCAATAGGAGGGGCAAGCGGTCGAGCAGCAGAAGCAGAGGATGCATTCCCAGAGCCCGTCGAGCTTGGCGCGCTCCTCGACCGATTGGCGGCGCTCGCGATCGGGTGGCGGCGGTGAGTCGGCTTTCAGCCACGGCTCGATCATCCGGTACTGCGCATAGATGCGGTTGAGATCGGGAACCAGGTCCTTCACCACTTCCATATGCGGCAGCGGATAGATCTTGACGTCGCCCCTCACCTCATCGATCGCCTTGAGGCAGGCGAGGGTGTTGGTGCCGTCGATATTCATCGCGCAGGAGCCGCAGATGCCTTCGCGGCAGGAGCGGCGGAAGGTGAGCGTGGTGTCGATCTCGTTCTTGATCTTGATCAGCGCGTCCAGAACCATCGGGCCGCATTGATCGAGATCGACCTGATAGGTGTCGAGCCGCGGGTTCTGCCCGTCGTCCGGATTCCAGCGATAGATCTTGAAATTCCTGACCCGCTTGGCGCCGGCGGCGGCCGGATAGGTCTTGCCGGTGCCGATCTTGGAATTTGCGGGGAGCGTGAATTCAGCCATGATGCCTCAATAGACCCGCGCCTTGGGCGGGAAGACCTGAACCTCGTTCGACAGCGTGTACATGTGCACCGGCCGCGTGCCGAGCTTCACCGTGCCGTCGTCGCCGAGCGAGGCGACGGTGTGCACCATCCAATCCTTGTCGTCGCGATCGGGGAAATCCTCGCGCGCATGGGCGCCGCGGCTTTCCTTGCGATTGACGGCGGAATAGATCGAGACCTTGGCCTGGGCGATGAGATTCTCGAGCTCGAGCGCCTCGACGAGATCGCTGTTCCAGATCAGCGAGCGGTCGTTGACGACGAGATCCTTCACCGAGCCGGCGATGTCGTCGATCTTGCGCCGGCCGCTCTCCAAGGTCTCCGCCGTGCGGAAGACGGCGCAGTCCTCTTGCATGACTTTTTGCATCGCAAGACGGATCTCGCCGGTCTTGAGCCTACCCTTGGCGTTGCGCACGCGATCGAAGCGCGCCAGCGCCTTGTCGTCAGCGGAGGCGGCAAGCGGCTTGTGCGCCTGGCCGGGCTTCACGATCTGCGCCGTGCGCAAGGCCGCGGCGCGGCCGAAGACGACGATGTCGAGCAGCGAGTTGGTGCCAAGCCGGTTGGCTCCATGCACCGAGACACAGGCCGCCTCGCCGATCGCCATCAGCCCAGGAACGACATGGTCGGGATCGCTTGCCGTCGGCGCGATCGCCTCGGCGTGATAATTCGTCGGGATGCCGCCCATGTTGTAGTGCACGGTCGGCAGGATCGGAATCGGCTCTTTGGTCACCTCAACGCCGGCGAAGATCTTCGCGGTCTCGGAAATGCCGGGCAGCCGCTCATGCAGCACTTTCGGATCGAGATGCTCCAGATGGAGCAGGATGTGGTCCTTCAAGGGACCGCAGCCGCGGCCCTCGCGGATCTCGATCGTCATCGCGCGGGAAACGACGTCGCGCGAGGCGAGATCCTTCGCCGACGGCGCATAGCGCTCCATGAAGCGCTCGCCCTCGGAATTGGTGACGTAGCCGCCTTCGCCGCGCGCGCCTTCGGTGATGAGGCAGCCGGCGCCGTAGATGCCGGTCGGATGGAATTGGATGAATTCCATATCCTGCAGCGGCAGGCCGGCGCGCAGCACCATGGCATTGCCGTCGCCGGTGCAGGTATGCGCCGAGGTGCAGGAGAAATAGGCGCGGCCGTAGCCGCCGGTCGCGAGCACGACCATATGCGCGCGGAAGCGGTGCAGCGTGCCGTCTTCGAGATTCCAGGCGAGGACGCCGCGGCAGGTGCCGTCTTCGTCCATCACCAGATCGATGGCGAAATATTCGACGAAGAACTCCGCCTGCGCTTTGAGGCATTGCTGGTAGAGCGTGTGGATGATGGCGTGGCCGGTGCGATCGGCCGCGGCGGCGGCGCGCTTCGCCATCTCTTTCCCATAGTTGACGGTGTGGCCGCCGAAGGGCCGCTGATAGATGCGGCCGTCCTCGGTGCGCGAGAAGGGCACGCCGAAATGCTCGAGCTCGTAGACCGCGGGGATCGCCTCGCGGCACATATATTCGATCGCGTCCTGATCGCCGAGCCAGTCCGACCCTTTGACGGTGTCGTACATGTGCCAGCGCCAATCGTCCTCGCCCATATTGCCGAGCGCGGCGCCGATGCCGCCTTGGGCCGCGACGGTGTGGCTGCGCGTCGGGAAGACCTTGGTCACGCAGGCGGTCTTGAGACCGGCCGCGGCCATGCCCAGTGTGGCGCGCAGACCCGCTCCACCCGCGCCCACAACCACGACGTCATAGAGATGTTCGGTGACGGGATAGGCTTGCGGCATCGTGTGTCAGCCCTGAAAGGCGATGCGCAGCACCGCGAAAACGCCCGCGGCGCCAAGCGCGAAAGCGACGAATTTGTTGAGCACCAGCAGCGTGATCTTCGACCACTCGCTGTGGACATAGTCCTCGACCACGACCTGGACGCCGAGCGCCATGTGATAGAAGACGGCGATCAGCATCAGCACCGTGGTGATCGCGGCGAAGGGCGTGCGCAGCCAGGCAAGCACCGCGGCGCGCGGCGCGCCGGTCAGGCCGATCACCTCGATCACGAACCAGAGCAGCAGCGGAATCAGCGCGACCGCGGTCAAACGCTGCGCCCACCAATGCGCGACGCCTTCCTTGGCCGAGCCGAGCCCCATCACCCGGCCGAGAGGGCTCCTCAAGCGCGTATCGGCCATCGCTAGCCTCGCACCGCGTAAGCCGCGACCCAGGCGATCACCGTCAGCACGACGCTCGCGATGACGACGGTCCAGCCCGAGGCGTAGGTGGTCTTGATCTCGAAGCCGCGGCCCGAATCCCAGAAGAGATGCCGGATGCCGTTGCAGAGATGGTAGAAGAGCGACCAGGTCCAGCCGAAAAGCAGCAGCCGGCCGAACCACGAATACCAGAAGGCCTGCGCAATGCTGAACGCGGTGTTGCCGGTCGCGGCGGCGAGCAGCCACCAGACGAGGAAGATCGTGCCGAAGGCCAGCGCCAGACCGGTCGCCCGATGCAGGATCGAGAGGACCGAGGTCAGTTGCCATTTATAGACTTGAAGATGCGGCGACAGCGGCCGTTGAACTTGCGACATCCGGAGTTTCTCGGCTCGATCGCGGGGCGGGCAAAATGTGACGCTGATTTAACCTGGAGGGTGGGCCAAGTCAACCAATCGCAGCCCTCCTATGCGGTGTGCAGAGCCTCGATTGCCGCTGCCAGATCAAGGGTTTGCTGCGCCGTGTCGGCATGGAGCTGCTCGATCATGCGGCCATCGAGCGAGCCCACCGCGTCGCCCTGCGCTTTCGCCGCGGCATAGGCCTCGACGATGCGCCGGGCGGCGGCGATTTCCTCGGCATCCGGCGCGAAAGCCGCGTTCGCCGGTGCGATCTGATTGGGATGGATCAGCGTCTTGCCGGCAAAGCCGAGATCGCGGCCCTGGCGGCAGGCGGCGGTGAACGCATCGATGTCCTTGAAATTGGGCGATACCGAATCGAGCGGATCGAGCCCATGCGCGCGCGCCGCCAGCACGCAGATCTGCAGCGCCGTCATCAAGGTCGAGCGATCGGGCATGACACGGGTGTGGAGATCCTTGCCGAGATCCTCGGTGCCCATGACGAGCGCGCGCAGATGCGGCGTCGAGGCGGCGATGGCTTCCGCCCGCAGGAAGGCGAGCGGCACTTCCATCATCGCCCAGAGCGGCATGCGATGCTTCAAGCCCGCGCCCGCAAGCATCGTCTCGGCCGAGAGCACATCGTCGGGGCCGGTGACTTTGGGCAGCAGCACGGCGTCGATCCGGAGATGCGCAGCGAAGCGCAGATCGTCGTCCTGCCACTGCGTCTCGGCGCCGTTGACGCGCAGGACGAGCTCGCGCTTGCCGTAGCCACCCGCGCGCAGCGACGCCGCGATCTGGGTGCGCGCCGCCGCCTTCGCCTCGGGCGCGACCGAATCCTCGAGATCGAAGATCAGCGCATCGGCCGGCAGCTCGCGCGCCTTCTCCTGCGCGCGCGCATTGTTCCCCGGCAGGAAGAGGACGCTGCGGCGCGGGTGGATGGGTCTTCCCGGCGCCGCCATGGCGTCACATCGCCTTCTGCGGCGCTTTGGCCGAAGCCTTGCCGCCGGTCAGGTAATCGCGCGACAGCACCTCCGCGATCTGCACCGCGTTGAGCGCCGCGCCCTTGCGCAGATTGTCGGCGACGACCCAGAGATTGAGCCCGTTCGTCACGCTCGGATCTTTGCGGATGCGGCTGACATAGACGGCGTCCTCGCCCGCCACTTCTGCCGGCGTGACATAGCCTTCATTGGCGCGATGATCGACGACGACGATGCCCTCGGCGTTCTGCAGCGCCTCGCGCGCGGTGTCTTCGTCGATCGGCCGCTCGCATTCGATATTGACCGCCTCGGCATGGCCGATGAACACCGGCACGCGCACGCAGGTCGCGCTGACCGCGATCGCGGGATCGAGAATCTTCTTGGTCTCGACCACCATCTTCCATTCTTCCTTGGTCGAGCCGTCATCCATGAAGATGTCGATATGCGGGATGACGTTGAACGCGATCTGCTTGGTGAAGAGCTCGGGCTTCGCCGGATCGTTCACATAGATGCCGCGCGTCTGGGTAAAGAGCTCGTCCATCGCCGCCCGTCCCGCGCCCGAGACCGACTGATAGGTCGAAACGACGATGCGCTTGATCGTCGCCAGATCGTGCAGCGGCTTCAGCGCCACGACCATCTGGATGGTCGAGCAATTGGGATTGGCGATGATGCCCTTCTTGGTGTGCTGCGCGATCGCCTGCGGATTGACCTCGGGCACGACCAGCGGCACGTCCTTGTCCATGCGGAAATACGAGGTGTTGTCGATCACCACCGCGCCGGCCTTGGCGGCGCGCGGCGCGTGCACGGCCGAGACCTTGGCGCCGGGCGAGAAGAGGGCGATGTCGATGCCTTTGAAATCGAACTTCTCGAGGTCCTCGACCTTGAGCACGTCGTCTTCGCCGAACGAGACCTCGTTGCCCGCGGTCCGGGCCGAGGCGACGGCATGGACCTCCGAGACCGGGAATTTGCGCTCGGCGAGGACGCCGAGCATTTCACGGCCGACATTCCCGGTGGCGCCGACCACCGCGACCTTATACGCCATAGGAAAAGCTCCTGATTGGAGGGGTCCACCTAGCGGAATTGGCGGGTGTTTGACAAGCCTGCGTCACTGAAACGGCGTATGATCGGGGCGGAGAAGCCGGGAGGGAGCCGATGAACAACATTCTCGTCCGCAATTGGTGGGCCCTGGCGCTGCGCGGCGCCGCGGCGGTGATTTTCGGCCTGATTGCCTTCGCTTTCCCGGGCCTAACCTTGTCGGTCCTGGTCCTGTTCTTTGCCGCCTATCTGCTGGTCGACGGCGTCTTCGCCCTGGTCGCCGGGCTGCGCGCGGCCGGGCATCACGAGCGCTGGGGCGGGCTGATCATCGAGGGCATCCTCGACCTGGTGGCCGGCGCTTTCGTGGTGATGTGGCCGGGCATGACCCTGATCGTCTTCATCTATATGGCGGCGTTCTGGGCCGTGGTCAGCGGCATCGCGCTCCTGGTCGCGGCGTTCCGCCTCCATCGCCAGCACGGAGAATGGCTGATGATCCTCGGCGGGGTGCTTTCCATCGCCTGGGGCATCCTGGTCGCCCTCTTCCCCATCGCCGGCATTTTGGTCTGGGCCTGGTGGATCGGGGCCTACGCCCTGGTTTTCGGTATCGCCATGTTAATATTGGCATTCCGGCTGCGAAGCCGTCACCCGGGCTAGGCGCATGGCTGTCCGGCTTGACCCGGCCCGCGGCCGCGGTCCAGTCTCCCCACGCTTCAGGGCCTTGTGGAGACCCGCATGAGCGTTTCACCCGTCGAGAAGAAGCAGACCCCCGCCGCCTTGCGCGCCCGCAAGGGCGGCACACCGATCGTTTCCCTCACCGCTTACACCGCGTCGCAGGCGCGCATCCTCGATCCGCATTGCGACCTGCTGCTGGTCGGCGATTCCCTCGGCATGGTGGTTTACGGCCTCGACAGCACCCTGCCCGTCACCATGGAGATGATGATCGCGCATGGCGCGGCGGTGGTGCGCGGCGCGGCCAAGGCCTGCGTCATCGTCGACATGCCGTTCGGCGCCTATCAGGAAAGCCCCGCTCAAGCTTTCCGCAACGCCGCGCGCATCCTCGCCGAGACCGGCTGCTCGGGCGTGAAGCTCGAAGGCGGCGCGGTGATGGCCGAGACCATCCGCTTCCTCACCGGGCGCGGCATCCCGGTGCTGGCGCATGTCGGGTTGCAGCCGCAATCGGTCCACGCGCTCGGCGGCTTCCAGGCCCAGGGCCGCACCGAGGCCGATGCCGCGCGCGTCATCGCCGACGGCCAAGCCGTCGCCGAAGCCGGCGCTTTCGCGATGGTGGTCGAGGGCACGGCCGAGCCGGTGGCGCGCAAGCTCACCGAGCTGGTCGCGGTGCCGACGATCGGCATCGGCGCCTCATCCGCTTGCGATGGCCAGATTCTGGTGATCGACGACATCCTCGGCACGTTCGCAGCCTTCAAGCCGCGTTTCGTCAAACGCTATGCCGAGCTCTCGGGCGCGATCTCGGCGGCGGCCGCGGCCTATGCCGACGACGTGCGCACGCGCCGCTTCCCCGGGCCCGAGCATGTCTACGGCGCGGCGCCGGCCGAGAAACGCAAGCCCGGCGAAAAAGCCGCCAGCTGATTTCGGGCGCGGCCCGCAGAATTCCGGATCGATGTGTCGGCTGCGCGGCTTATAGGCGCAGCAACATCACATCGGTCAAAGCATCATGCAGCGTTTCTGGATCATCCTGCCGATCATGCTCGCGCTGATCGCGCCCTCCGCCCATGCGGGCAAGCTCGACTCGGTCGAGCAAGCCGCGAAAACCTATATCGCGAAGAAGGAAACGACGAGCACCAGCCACGGCCTTGCCGGCGCCACCGGCCACGGCAAAGCCAGCGGCTTGCTCGGCAAGGGCAAGAAGCTGCTCGGGAAGTAGCTGGCGCGCTCAGCCGCCCGGCACGAAGCCTTTGCCGATCATGCAGCGGTGGATGATGTCGCTGGTGCGGTCGTGATTCTCGGCGGCGAAGAGCGAGGTCTGCGTGCTCATCACATTGGTGTTGCGCCAGTCATTGCCGCGCGTCGCCATGATGTCGTTCATGATATTGGTGTCGCGCTGGGTGGCGACGCGCGCCTCGCTCTGACATTCGGAAAGCTCGGCCGCGGTTTGCTGCGAGGTGGTGCCCGAGCGGGCCCAATCCCCGTCATTGGCGCACCCCGTCACAATCAGCGCCAGCGCCAGGATGATGGATGGCTTCAAGGCTCGACCCCCTTTGTCTCGCTGCTGCGACAAGGAGCGCCGCGGCAAGGTTCGGTTAACTATCTGGGCCTTAGAGTAGCCGGAGATTAAGCATAAATCTCGCCCTCAATGCACCGCATGACGATTTCCCATCATTGGCTTACCCGCTTGTCGCTCGGCGCGCTGCTGCTGAGCGTGGCGGGTTGCAATGCCTGGCAGAACCGGGCCGAATTCGCCGCGCCGCAGAGTCGCTGGCCGGCGAATTACCCGTCGCCGGTCGCGGCCGACGCGCCGCCGCCGCCGATTCAGGCGCAATATTGCTATCGCACCCTCGCCTCGGTCGATTGCTACACCGAAGCGAAACCCGACCGCGCGACCGGCTATACCGGCGTCTATCCCGAGCCGAACAGCATCGCCGCGGCGGCGCCCTATTCGGCGCCAGCGCGCCGGCCGCTCATTCCCGCGCTCGTCCCTTAAATCAGAATCGGCCTGCCTGGTAATCCGTGATCGCCTGGCGGATCTGCTCCTGCGTGTTCATCACGAAGGGGCCGTAACGCACGACCGATTCGTCGAGCGGCTGTCCCGCGACCAGCAGCACCCGCGCCGGCGCGTCCTTCGCCGCCAGCGCCACGCGCGTGCCTTCGCCCAGCACGGCGAGAGTCCCGCGCGGCACCACGCGCTCGCCGATCGCGGCATCGCCCTCGAACGGATAGGCGAAAGCGTTCTGCCCGAGCGGCAATTCCAAGCTCGCCGACGAGCCCGCCGGCAATTCGACGTCGAGATAGGTCGGCGCCGTGGCGATGCCGTTGACCGGGCCGACGATATTGCCGACCTTGCCGGCGATGACATGCACTTTGACGCCGCCCGGCAATTCGGCGACCGGCACCTGATCGGGCTCGAATTCCTGGTAGCGCGGCGCGGTCATCTTGTCGGCGGCCGGAAGATTGACCCAGAGCTGAAAGCCCCACATCAACCCGTCTTCCTGCTCCGGCATCTCCGAATGCACGATGCCGCGGCCGGCGGTCATCCACTGCACGCTGCCGGGCCGCAGCAAGCCGCTATGGCCTTTGTTGTCGCCATGCCGCATGCGGCCGGCGAGCATGTAGGTCACGGTCTCGAAACCGCGATGCGGATGATCGGGAAAGCCGCCGATGTAATCGGCGCCGTCTTCCGAGCGGAACTCATCGAGCAGCAGGAACGGATCGAGCTCGCTCAGCGCGCGATTGCCGATGACGCGGTTGAGCTTCACGCCGGCGCCGTCGCTGGTCGGCTGGCCCTGCGATAGTTTCACGACTTGGCGGATGCCGCCGGTCTGGTCGAGCATGTTCTGGCCCTCACAAGGAATTGCTTGAGGGCTTATATAGGCATTCGCGCAAGCGCCCGCGATGCCGGCACTCTTCGGCCCGGCCTTATGAGGCTTTCGCCCTTATGATGCTTTCGGCGCCTCGACGAGATCGTCGAGCTTGTCGCGCAGGGTTTTCGCCTTGTCGCTCGGCAACGCGTAGATCCAGGGCGAGACCTTGGTGTTGAGATCGGCCGCGGCCTTCTGGCCGTCGCCGGTGCCGCTCGCGGTGATCTTCGCCCAGCTCTTGCCGTCTTTGTCGGCGAGATCGATCGCGATCGTCTCGCCGTTGAAGGCGACGAATTGCGCATGGCTGACGCCGCTCGTCGGGAAGGCGAAATCCTTCGCCGGCGCGACGTCGTCGAGCTGGAGCTTGCCGAGCGTGTCCGCCGCATCGTCGAGGATGCTGTCGTATTTGAGCTTCTTGTCCTTCGGCATGTTCGCCAGCGCGAGCTTGTCGCCGGCCTTGTCACGGCTGATCGTGATGCTCGAGCCGTCGGCCTGGGTCAGCACGAGCTGCTTCACCTGCGCGCCCGGGAGATCGAGCAGCGGCTTGTCGAGCCAATCGGCCGTATTGCCGGCGAGAGCGAGATTGCCGCGCGCGAGCCAGGATTGGGCCGTGCCGGGCTTCCTGACATAGACACCGCCCTCGCCGCCGCCGAGCTGATCGTCGCGATGCTTGCCGGTGATGACATCGCCCATCGACGCGCCCTTCGTATCGGCGAGCGTCACCATGGTCGATTTCGAATCCTTGCCGCCCGCATCCTCGACCTCGAGCCGCGGATAGGAGGCCGGCTTCGCGGTCTTGGGCTCGACATAGGTGAGATCGACCAGGCCGAGCAGCGCCTGGCGGACCTTGGTCACGTTGGCTGGATAGTTGCCGCGTTCCTCGATCGACCATTTGTCGCCGTCGCGAATGAGCGTCGTCTTCTGGTCGGCATGAACGAGCGCCATGCGGCCGACATCGCCGGGTCGGGCGGCGACTTCAGGGAGAACCGGCTTGCCGGCGAGCGGGTCGGCTTGCGGACCGGTGGTCCGTGTCAGGACGCCTGCCAGCGCGACCGCGACCACCGTCACCGCGACCAAAGAGATGATGCCTTTGTGCTGCATGACGTACCCCTTACGCGACCGCGCGGCGCGCCTGGCGCTTGCGCCGGCGGAACCGCACCCAGCCGACGATCAAGGCGACGATGGCGACGAGGATCGGCACCAGCGCGATGTCGAAGAATTCGGTCACCGCCTGGAGCTGGTTGATGTCCTGACGGAGCGCGAGCTGGACCTGGCGCAATTGCTGGCGGATCGACAGCATGTCGGTGCGGAAATTGTCGATCGCCTGCTCTTGCTCCTTGTCGACCGCCGCGCCCGGCCGGCCGCCCTGCTCTTGCAGCTGCTTGATCTTGTCCTGCGTGTCCTTGAGCTTGGTCTGCAGGTCCTTCTCGGTCGCCTGATAGCGCGCATCGGCGGCGCGCTGGATGTTGTCGACCAGGGTGAACGGCCGCGCCGAGGTGCCGCGGCTGCGCAGCGCGATGAGATCATCGCCGCCCGCCAGCGAATCGAGCGCGTTGGCGACGAAATCGCCGTTGTTCGCGACCGGGATGACGACGGTCTGGCCGAAGAAATCCTGGCTTTGCTCCCAGAAGCGATCCTCGAGAATGTCGGTGTCGGCGACGACGATGACGTCGATCGGCTTGGCCGAGGTCTTGATCTGCGGCGGACCGGCAGGCGCGGCAGGCTTAGCCGCGTCGGCGGGTTTCGCATCGGCAGGCTTCGCGTCCGCGGCTTTCGTATCGGCATCTTTCTTGTCGGCGTCTTTCTTCTCGTCCTTGGGCGGGCCGTCGGGGAACGCCGTCTCGGCCGTGCCGGTCACCTGCGCCGCGAGCACCAGCCGCTCGCCGCTCGGCTTGAAATCGCGCAGCAAGCCGCCGACATCGGGCACGCCGCCGGCGCCTTTGATCTTCGCGACGTCGATCGGCATCGAATCGATCGAGGTCGTGATCAAGGGCATGAACGTGGTCTTCGCATCCTTCTCGGGCTTGAGGATGCCCGCCGACGCCATGTTGATATGCGTCAGGTCGGCGGTGATCGGGCTGTCGTGATTGAGGTCCTGCTTATCGAGCGACAACCAGGCGACGTAATCCATCGCCTCGACGTGCTGCTGCGTGCCGGCATTGACGCGCCGCGCCGCGCGCCGGTCGCCCGCGACCTCTTTGGCGTCCATCGACAGGCCCCAGGCCTTGAACAGCTTCGGGATGTCGCTGTCGAGCGGCATGCCCGGCGGGTTGAGCTGGCTCGGATGCATCTGCTGCGTTTCCGAGTTCGGGTCGACGAAAACCAGCGCCTTGCCGCCGCCGAGCACATATTGATCGATCGCGTAGAGCGTCTTGTCGGAGAGATGCTGCGGATGCGCGATCATCAGCACGTCGACATCCGAGGGGATGCTGTCGAGCTCGGACGAGAGATCCTTGATCGTGTAGAGCGGCTTGATCTGATCGATGACCGCGTAGGGGATCATCGGCTGGCCCTGCATCGCCGCCATCATGTCGCCTTCGAGCGGCAGGTCGGTGATGAGGCCGATCGTGGGCTTCTTCGGGAAAGCGAGGCTGTGGATCAGCTTCGTCAGATCGTATTCGAGGAACGCCTCGCGTTCGGGCTGGAAGAAGGGGATGGTCTGCAGATCGTCGGTCGAATTGGTCGCGGCGAGGCCGAAATAGATCTGCTCGCCGCCTTGATCGAGCGGCACGCCCTGCAGGCCGAAGGCAACCGCCCGATCCTCGACCGCCGAGAACGGCAGCGGATCGAGCTCTTGCAATTGGATCTTGCCGTTGGCCGCGGCGGCGTATTCCTCGAGCATCTCGCGCACGCGCTGCGCATAGACGCCGTACGACGGAATCTCGTTGCCGAGCTTCTTCGAATAGTAGAAGCGCAAGACGAGCGGCTCATCGAGCTTCGCCAAGGTCGCGCGCGTGCCCGCGGAGAGCGTATAGAGCTTGCCCTGAGTGAGGTCGATGCGCGTCGTGCCGAGCGTGCGGTTGGCGATGATGTTGACCGCGACGAAGAGGATCGCGGCGGAGAGGAGGCCGATGAAAGCGAGGCTGCGGCGCGACATCGGGCTCAATCCGCCTTGGTGAGATCGACGATGACGGCGTTGGCGTAGAGGAACAGCGCCATCACCGAGACGAAGAAGACAGCGTCGCGCAGGTCGATGACGCCGCGCAGGATCGCGTTGAAGTGGCTGTAGAAGCTGAAGGACGCGACCGAATCCTGCACGCCGGCCGGCGCCCAGTTCTGCAGGAAGCCGAGGACCACGGTCGAGCCGCTGACCGTGAAGAGGAAGCACACGGCGGCGGTCAGCACGAAGGCGATCACCTGATTCTTGGTGAGCGCCGAGAGCGCCGAGCCGATCGCGAGATAGCCGCCGGCCATCAGGAAGCTGCCGATATAGGACGCGAGGATCACGCCGTTATCGGGGCTGCCGAGGATGTTGGCGGTGATCCAGAACGGGAAGGTGAGGATGAGCGCAATGCCGGCGAAGGCCCAGGCGGCGAAGAATTTCCCGAGCACCGCCGCGCTCAGCGACACCGGCAAGGTGAGGAACAGCTCGATCGTGCCGCTCTTCCTCTCTTCGGCCCAGAGCCGCATCGACAGCGCCGGGATGAAGACGAGATAGAGCCAGGGATGGAAGCTGAAGAAGGAGACGAGATCGTCCTGGCCGCGGTCGAAGAAATTGCCGAGGAAGAACGTCAGCGCGCCGGCGAGCACGAGGAAGATGACGATGAAGACGTAAGCGAGCGGCGTCGCGAAATAGCTGGCGAGCTCGCGGCGGAAGATGACCCAGGTATTGTGCATAGGATTTTCGCTCAGGGGGCTTTGGCGCTCAGGCTGCCGGCGCGGTGATGGCGCGGAACACGTCGTCGAGCCGGCCGCGCTCGACCCGCATGCCGGCAATCGGCCAGCCGGCGGTGCGCACGAGATCGGTGACTTCGGAGACGATCGCGTGGCCTTCGCGCGGGAAGATCATCAGCCCGGCGCCTTCGGCATCGTCGACGGGCTCGACCGATTGCACGCCGGGCAGGCGCAGCAGCGCCGTGGCGGCATCGGGCGCCTCGCCCGAGATCGCGAGCCGCACCGCGTTGTGATGGCGCGAGCGCGCCTCGAGCTGCGAGGGCGTGCCGTCGGCAAGCAGCCTGCCTTGCGCGACGATGATCGCGCGCGTGCAGACCGCATCGACCTCTTCGAGGATATGCGTCGAGATGATGATGGCTTTCGAGGGCGCGAGCTCGGTGATGAGGGTGCGTACTTCGTGCTTCTGATTCGGATCGAGACCGTCGGTCGGCTCGTCGAGGATCAGCACGTCGGGATCGTGCAACAGCGCCTGGGCGAGGCCGACGCGGCGCTTGAAGCCTTTGGAGAGCGTGTCGATCGATTGCGCGAGCACGCCGCCGAGCGCGGTGCGATTGACCGCGAGGTCGATGCGCCGCTCCGCATCGGCGCCGGAAAAGCCGCGGATGCGCGCGATGAAGCGCAGGAAGCCGAGCGTCGTCATATCGGGATAGGCGGGCGCGCCCTCGGGCAGGTAGCCGATATGGCGCTTGGCCGCGATCGGATTCTCGACGATATCGGCGCCGCAAATCACCGCGGTGCCGCCGGTCGGCGCGAGAAAGCCGGTGATGACCTTCATCGTCGTCGATTTGCCGGCGCCGTTGGGCCCCAGGAAGCCGAGCACCTCGCCGCGATCGACCGAGAACGACACATCGTTCACCGCCGTGACCGGGCCGAAGCGCCGGGTCAGATGGCGAACATCAATCATTGCGTCCATAGCGACCGTCTTGCTCCCGGATTCTTCTTGTCGGCAATTCTTCTTCTCGTCCCAAGCGGGACAAACCTCGGGCCATAAGCCGTATTTCAGCGGGGAAAATCAAGTCCCGCGCGCCGCGCACGGCACTTAATTCGCTGTAATGTTGTAGAGATTCAGCGTTTCAACGCGGCGTCGATCGCACCCGTGATCGCCTTGTCCTCGGGACCGACCCGCGACGCCCAGGCGCCGGCGAGCGTGCCGTCGGGTGCGATCAGATATTTGTGGAAGTTCCAGCGCGGCGCGCCGGCCTCTTGCGCGACCCACTGATAGAACGGGTGCGCTTTCGCGCCGGTGACCGGCTCTTTCGCGGCGAGCGGGAAATCGACGCCGTAATTCTTCTCGCAAAAAGTCTTGATCTCGGCTTCGCTGCCCGGCTCCTGCGCGCCGAAATCGTTCGACGGCACGCCCAAGAGCACGAAGCCCTGATCGCGATAGCGCTGCCAGAGCTTCTCCAGCCCTGCATATTGCGGCGTGTAGCCGCATTCCGACGCCGTGTTCACCACCAGCACCGGCTTGCCGCGCCACGCCGAGAGCGGAAGGTCGCCGCCATCGATCTTGCGGAAAGAGAAATCGTAAGCGTTCATGCGCAGGCCTCCTTGATCACGATGCCGGCGCGAAGCGCTTGGCGTCCTCGGCCGCATAGGCCGCGACCTTCATGTCGGCGGCTTGCGCGCGCTTCAGCCGCGCCACGAGATCGCCGAGCTTGGCCGCCGGCAGCGCGCAGGTCACGTCGTTGTTCGACATGCCGGTGCGCACGCGGCTCAGCATGCAGCCGCTCGACACCGCGACCTGGCCCGAGGCTTGCGCGATCGGGATGATGTGGCATTGCGGCTTGCCCTCGAAGCGCAGCTCGGGCCAGGCATCGTTCACCAGCATCAGCTGCTTGCCGTTGAGACGCAGGAAGACGACATCGGGATCGAACGCAGCGGCGGCGAGCGGACCGTAGAGCACGGCGGCGGGCTGCTTGCCGACGGTCGGGATTTTCGCCGCCGCTTCCATGCTCACCCAGTCCGAGGCGATCAGCGCCTGCACGTCGGCGCCTTGCGCCGCCTCCATCAGCGTCTTGAAGCCATGCGTATAGCTGCCGACGCTGCAATTGCCGTGATCGGCGGCGATGGTGGCGAAAGCGCCGTCGAGCGCCTTGTTCCAGAAGACGCAGCCCGCCGGCACCGCGCCGGTGCGGCCATCGGCGGTCGGCGCCGGCATCGCGCTCGGCGGCCGCGCGAGATCGACCGGCACGCTGTCGACGAAAGCGATCGCGATCGGCGCCACCGCCAGGCCGAGCAAGTCGCGCAGTTCGCGGTCGAGCGCCGCGGCATTTTCCTTATTCATTTCTCCTCCTCACCCGTAACGTTCTTCTTTCCAAGGATCGCCGCGATCGTGGTAGCCGTGCTCTTCCCAGAAGCCCGGCCGGTCATGCGCGATGAATTCGATGCGCTTCACCCATTTGGCGCTTTTCCAGAAATAGAGCTTCGGCACGATCGCACGCACCGGCCCGCCATGCTCGCGCGGCAGGTTCTTGCCCTGCCAGGAATGTGCGAGTAGCACGTCGTCGTCGTCGAAATCGGCGAGCGGTAGATTGGTGGTGTAATCGTCGTAGGAATGAAAGACGACGAAGCGCGCTTCGGGCCGCGGCTTGGCAAGCGCAAGGATGTGCCGGGCGCTGACGCCGTCCCATTGATTGTCGAAGCGCGACCAGGCGGTGACGCAATGGATGTCGGAGACATCGCTGAATTGCGGCTGCGCCAAGAATTCGTCCCAGCTCCAATCGAGCTTGTTCTCGACCAGCCCGTCGACGGCGAGGCGCCAGTCCTTTGCCTCGATCTCGGGTAGGATGCCGAGATCGAGCACGGGCCAGTCGCGCACGAGATGCTGGCCGGGCGGAAGACGCTCGCCGCGCGCGCCGCGCCCGCCGGTGAGCAGCCGGCCTTCGCGTGCCCAGCGCTCTTTCGCCGCGACCAGCTTCGGCCGCGATTCGGCGAGCTTGTCGTCATCCCGCTTATCGCTCATGGCGCGAGACTAGCCTGCCGCCTGCGGCCAGGGAATTCCCATTGCATCGCGACGCCGGCCTAACCGACACTGTCGCGGCACCATGCTGCTGCTCATCCTCACCAAAGGCATCGTCGTCGGCATCGTCATCGCATTGCCGGTCGGCCCGGTCGGCGTGCTTTGCGTGCGGCGCTGCCTCTTCGAGGGCGCGCGCTACGGTTTCGTATCGGGGCTCGGCGCGGCGACGGCGGATGCGACGTTCGGCGCCATCGCCGGGTTCGGCCTCACCTATCTGCGCGACTGGCTGTTCCATTATCAGGATTGGTTCGGCCTCGCCGGCGGCGTGTTCCTGCTGCTCTTCGGCATCAAGGCGCTGTTCCTCGGCCATGCGCGCGAGCCCGAGCCGCTGGGCGGCGAGCGCCTCATCGGCGCTTTCGCCTCGACCTTCGCGCTCACCATCGCCAATCCGATCACGATCCTGTCTTTCGCGGTGATCTTCGCCAAGGTCGGGGCCGAAGCCATCGCCGGCTGGGGCGACGTCTCGCTGCTGGTGGGCGGCGTCTTCCTCGGCTCGCTGTTGTGGTGGCTCGGCTTGAGCTTCGGCATCGCCTCGGTGCGGCACATGGCCGGCGATATCGTCATGCTCTGGCTCAATCGCGTCTCGGGCGCGATTCTGCTTTCCTCGGGCGGCGGGTTGCTCGTCCTCGCGCTCAAGGGATTGCGTGCCGCCGGTTGAGCGCGGCGATTCTTGGCCCGGCGATCCTGCGCCGCTAAGCTTTGCGATCATGATCCGACGCCGGATATTGCCGTGGATCGCCTTCCTGGCGCTCTGCTTCGCGCCGCTGCTGAGCGCGGCGGCGCAGAATGCCGCGCCGCCACCGCCGGCAAGCGCGCCCGCGGCGCCGACGGTCGAGCAGCTTCAGCAACTCGTCGCGACGCTCAAGGACGACAAAGCGCGCGCGCAATTGATCGATCAGCTGCAAGCGCTGATCGCGGCACAGAATGCGCAACAGCAACAGCAAGCCGCTTCGCCTCTTGCCTGGCTGTCGCAGCTTCCCGACCAGATCGACGCGATCGGCGGCGAGCTCCTTGCCGCCGTTCCCGTGCTGTTTCAGCTGCCGCGAGCCGCGCATTGGCTGGAGCGGCAGTTCGGTGATCCCGCGCTGCGCGATTATTGGATCGCGGTGTTCGAGAAGCTGGTCACATTCCTCGGTGCCGGCATCGTCGCGGGCGCGCTGGTACGGCTGCTGTCGCGCCGCACCGCATTGCGCCTGACGGGCGCGACGCGCGATCACTGGGCGGCGCGGCTGCTGCTTTTGGCGCTGGGCGCCGTGGTCGAAGCGCTGCCCGCCGCGGCTTTTGCCGTCACGGTCGCTTTCGTCGCACCCTTGACCGAACCCGATACCGGCACCCGCGGCGTCGCGGCGGCGATCGCGACCGCGGCCGTCTGGGCCTGGGGCCTTGTCGCCATGGCCCGCGTGCTGCTCCTGGCGCCGGCGGCACAAACGCTCTATGCGCTCGGCGACGAGACCTGCAACTACCTCTACATTTGGATCCGCCGCTTCGCCTATGCGGCCGCGCTCGGCTACGCGGTCTCGACCGGCGCCTGGTGGCTCGGCGCACCCAGCGCCATCATCGGCTTGCTGATCCGCGTCTCGATCCTCGTTCTCGCCGTCCTCGCCATCATCTTCGTGCTGCAGAACCGCGGCGCGGTGGCGAGCTGGCTGCGCGGCGGCGACGAAAGCGCAAAGAGCGGCTGGCGCAGCACGCGCCGGCGGTTCGCCGAGACCTGGCATATCCTGGCGATCGTCTACATCATCGGCAGCTTCGGCGTCTTCATCGTGAGCGACCATGGCGGCCTATCGCTGCTGCTGCGCGCGACGGCGCTCAGCCTCGTCGTGATCACCGCGGCCGCCATCCTGGTCCGCTTCATCGATCAGGCATTGCGCCGGAGCTTTGCCGTGAGCCCGGAACTGAAAGCGCGGTTCCCGACCCTTGAGCGACGCGCCAACCGATACGTGCCGATTCTTCATGCCGTCGGCTCGATCCTCATCTATGCGCTGGCGGTGCTCGCCTTGCTCCAGGCCTGGGGCTTGAGCGCTTTCACCTGGCTGCGCGTCAACGCCGGCGGTCCCGTCACCGGCGGCATGATCAGCATCGCGGTGGCGGTCGCGGTGGCCGTGATCGCCTGGGAGCTGTTCGTCGCCGGGCTGGAGCGCTATCTGCAGCGGCTGGAGAACGACAGCCGCCGGCGCGCCCGCGCGCGCACGCTGTTCCCGCTGCTGCGGCTCATCCTGGCGGTGGTGCTGAGCGTGATCGTCGGCTTCGTGGTGCTGGCGCAGATCGGCATCAATCTCGGTGCGCTGATCGCCGGCGCCGGCATCTTCGGCATCGTCGCCGGACTTGGGCTGCAGCCGCTGCTGCTCGATTTTCTCACCAGCATTTCGGTGCTGGTCGACGACACTTTCGCTGTCGGCGACGTGATCGATGTCGGCAACAGCCGCTCCGGCGTCGTCGAGGCGATGTCGATCCGCGCGGTGAAACTGAGAGCTTTCGACGGCTCGCTCCTGACCGTGCCGTTCAGCGAGGTCAAGGCGATCCAAAACCTGACCAAAGATTATTCCTTCTACGTCGCGAATATCGGCATCGCCTATCGCGAGGATACCGACCAGGTCGCGAAGGTGCTCGTCGAGGTGGCCGAGAAGATGAGGCAGGAGCCGGAATTCGGCTCGGTCATGCTGGCGCCGCTCGAAGTGGTGGGAGTCGACCGGTTCGAGGATTCGGCGGTGATCATCGTCGTTCGCCTCAAGACGCTTCCGATCCATCAATGGCGGATTGGTCGCGAATTCAATCGCCGTTTCAAGAAGGCGTTCGACGAAAAAGGAATCGAAATTCCCTTTCCCCAGCGCACGATCTATTTCGGCGACGATTCCAGCGCGAGCGATGACGCGGAGCAACCGGCGGCGAAGGCGGGCACCGACGCGAAGGATCGAGCCCGCGCCGCGACCCAACCCGCCGATTAATGCCGGCCCTTTAGCGCTCGTCCTCCGCCGTCTCGCCGCGCGCGAGCCGCTCCAGCGCCTCGACGTCCTTGGCGCGCAGCACGCGGCGCGCAAGATCGAGTCTGAAGCCGGCGCGGGCGAGGCTGGCGAGATCCTTGTCGCGGAATTCGGCGCGCTTGCCCGGCGCGCGATAAGGCCCGAGCCGCCGCCGCCGTACCAGCGCACAAGCCGCGGCGAGCTCGCTGGCGCCGCCCTCCTCGTCGAGATCGGCGATGGTTTGCGTGACCAGCTCGCCGGCGACGCCTTTTTGCGCGAGCTTGCCGGCGATCGAATAGCGCGAGGCGCCGCGCCGCGCCAAGGACGATGCGGCCTGAGCCGCATAGGCGCGGTCGTTGAGCAGGCCCTTCTCGAGGTAGCGCGCGATCAGGGCGTCGACCATTTGCGCGCCGGCTTCGGCCTGGCCTTCCGCGCCGTCGCGGGCGGCGCGGGCGACCTTGCGCATCAGCACGCGGCGCAGGTTGCCGCTCGAGGAGGCGAAGCGGCTGAGATAATAGACGGCGGCATTCTCGAGCGAGGCCGGCGTCACCGGCCGCGGCGGTTTGCGCGCTCGCGGTTTTCTCGACTCTGCCATGCGCTGCTTGCCTTGCTGGTCCCCCACCCTGCCCGTAATCTCGCCGCTCGTCACGGGAGAAACGCTTGATGCATGCCCCGCTCGGGCGGCCGGTTCGCCGGTTCGGCGCCGTCAATTGGCAGGGCCTTTGGACCCTCTATCTGCGCGAAGTCCGGCGCTTTCTCAAGGTGTCGATGCAGACGCTGCTCGCGCCGGTGGTGACGACGCTGATCTTCCTGATGATCTTCCTGCTGGCGATGAACGGCCAGAGCCGCATGCTCGGCAACGTGCCGTTCCTGCAATTCCTGGCGCCCGGCCTGGTGATGATGTCGATCACCCAGAACGCCTTCGCCAACACGACCTCGTCGATCATGATCATGAAGATGCAGGGCAACATCGTCGACCTGCTGATGCCCCCGATCAACGCCTGGGAGCTGACCTTCGGCTTCGCCCTCGGCGGGCTGACCCGCGGCCTGCTGGTCGGGCTGGTGGTGACGGCGGCGATGGCGTTCTTCGTCCATGTCGAGATCGCGTCCATCTGGGCGGCGCTGTTCTTCGCCAGCGCGGCGTCGCTGCTGCTCTCGGTGCTCGGCATCATCGGCGCGATCTGGGCCGATAAATACGATCACCTCGCGGCGGTGACGAACTTCATCATCACGCCGCTCGCCTTTCTCTCGGGTACTTTCTATTCGATCGAGCAGCTGCCGCCGACGTGGCACACCATCGCGCTGTTCAACCCGTTCTTCTATATGATCGACGGGTTCCGCTATGGCCTGACCGGCCAGACCGAGGCGCCGCTGTGGCTCGGCGTCAGCTTCCTCACCGCGATCAACGCCGCGCTGCTTTATCTCGCCTATCTGATGATCGATCGCGGCTACAAGCTGAAGGCCTGACGTTCACTTCGTCAGTCGATCGACCTCATCCTTCTCGGCCGCGGTCAGCTTCCAGCTCGCGCAATGCGCGTTCTGCTCGACCTGCTCGGGGCTGGTCGCGCCGGCGATGACGCTCGGCACGAAGTCATGCGCCAAGAGCCAGGCGAAAGCGAGCTCGAGAATGGTCTTGCCGCGCTGGGCGCAGAAGGCTTCGAGCTTCTCGACGATCGCCCAATTCTTGTCGTTCATGTAGCGCCCCGACATGCCGGGGCCGGACAGCCGCGCGCCTTTGGGGCCGGGCGCGCCGCGCTTGTACTTGCCGGTCAGCATGCCGCTCGCCAGCGGGAAATAGGGCAGCAGGCCGAGCCCGTGTTTCTTCAGCGCGGGAACGGTGTCTTGCTCCTCGTCGCGCACGAGCAGGCTGTATTCGTCTTGCGAGGAGACGAAAGCCGCGAGCTTGTGCTGCGCCGAGACCTTCATCGCTTCCTCGATCTGGCGCGCCGAGAAATTCGAGCAGCCGATGGCGCGCACCTTGCCCTGCTTCACCAGATCGTCGAGCGCGCGCAGCGTCTCCTCGATGGGCGTCGCGCTGTCCGGCGTGTGAATCTGGTAGAGATCGATGTAATCGGTCTTGAGGCGCTTGAGGCTCGCCTCGCAGGCCGACATCACATAGGCGCGTTTCGCGCCGCTGCCGTCCGGCATCGCCATGCCGAATTTGGTGGCGAGCACGACATCCTTGCGGCGCGCACCGAGCGCCGCGCCGAGATCGACCTCGGAGCCGCCGTAATTATTGTAGCCGCGGCCGCCATAGATGTCGGCCGTGTCGAAGAAATTGATGCCGAGATCGATGGCCTTCGCGACCACCTCGCGCGTCCCGGCGAGATCGAGCCGGCCGCCGAAATTGTTGCAGCCCAGCCCGATGACCGAGACTTTGGGACCGTCCTTGCCGATAACGCGCGTTTCCACCGTCCGATTCTCCGCCGAAAGTTCGACGGCCTATCTAGGTGGTTTCGCGCGCCCAGGAAAGATCACTAAAAAAGATCGGGTTATTTGCCCGCCGCCGGATTGACGTTGAGCTCGACCTTCGGAGCGCTCGCCGTCGTGCCGCCGCCATGGCCATTCAAATGCCCACCGAAGGCGATGAAGCCGATCACCGCGACAACCACCACGAGCCCGCCAACGATGAAGTAGAGACCGCCGTTGCCATTGCCACCTGAATTGTCCGCCATGGGTAGCCCTTCCTGTTCAAAAACATGCGCCGTAGCGACGCCTTTGCTGGTTCTTTGAACCCAAAGGAAGGCGATGAGTTCCGCGCAATGCCGCGGCCAAGCTGACGCTAAGACGGGAAGCGTGCACCCGCAGGGACAAGCGCGGGCCGCGCATTGAGCCCGGCGGGATCGAGCCCGGCGGCCTCCTGGAAGGAGCGCGAGATCTGCTCGAGCTCGGCGCGCGGGATCACGTCCTCGATGTTCTTGAAGCCGCTCGGCGCGCGCTCCTCGGCGAGCTGCATCGCGGCTTCGGGACCGAAATTGCGGTTGCGCAAGGTGATGTCGTTCATCACCGGCCGGCGCGTGCGGTCGTAGGCGGCGAGCGCCGCGACCGGATCGCGCTCGGCGAGCAGCGAAGCGGTCAGCAGCCGCGCATCGACGATCGCCTGCGAGCCGGCTTGCGAGCCGGTCGGCTGCATCGGATGGGCCGCATCGCCGATCAGCGTGACGCGGCCGAAGCTCCAGCGCTCGACCGGATGGCGATCGACCAGCGGGAATTCGAAAATCTCCGCCGTCTCCTCGACCAGCTTCGGGAAATCGAGCCAGTCGAAGCGCCAATCGCGGAACGCGTCGATGAAGCGCTCCTTGCCGACCTTGCGATTCCAATCCTCGCGCGGCGGCGCCTTGGTATCGACGGTCATCTGCGCGATCCAGTTGGTGAGCAGCTTGCCGTCGGCGGCGGGCGCCATCGGATAGGCGACGATGCGCTGATGGAAATGGCCGGCGATGATCATCGTCGCGCCGCCGAGGAACGGCGCCGTCTCGACCGCGGCGCGCCAGAGGATCTGGCCGGCGAAATTCGGCTCGCCTTCGCCCGGGTAAAATTGCCGCCGCACCGCGGAATGAATGCCGTCGGCGCCGACGAGGATGTCGGCTTCATCCTCGGCGATGGTCGCGCCGGTGCGATCGGCGAAGGTCGCGACGATCTTGTCGCCGCGCTCGGTGAATTTCTGGAACACGTGGCCGGTGCACAGCGCGTCGCCGATGCGCTCGCGCGCCGCCTCGGCGAGCATCACCTGGAGCCGGCCGCGGTGGATCGAATATTGCGGCCAGGCGAAGCCGGCGGCGCGGCCGCGCTGCTCGCGCCACACCGGCTGGCCGAATTTGTTGAAGAAGGCGAGCGCTTCGGTCGCGATGCCGATCTGGGCGAGGCGCTCGCCGAGACCGAGCTCGGTCAGCTCGCGCACCGCGTTGGGCTGGACATTGATGCCGACGCCCAAGGGTGTGACCTCGCGCGCGGCCTCGTAGACGCGCACCTCGATGCCGACCTGGTGGAGACTCATCGCCAGGGTGAGGCCGCTGATCCCGCCGCCGACGACGATGACCTTCATCCATTGTTCCCGAGGAAGCGCAGCAGATGCTCGGCGGTCTCGTCGGGGAATTGATCGACGAAGAAATGCCCGCCCGGGAGCGCTGCGGCGGTGACGTCGGCACAGCGCTTGCGCCATTCCGCCGGAATATCGAAGAGTTTCGCGATCGCGCCGTTCGATCCGTAGAAGACCAGCGCCGGGCACTGCACCTTGCGCTCGATGTCGGCGGCGTCGTGCTCCAGATCGATCGTCGCCGCGGCGCGATAATCCGAGCACGAGCCGTGGATCATTTCCGGATCGCGCCAGGCGCGGCGATAGGCATCCAGCATCTCGCCGCCGAGCGCGTCGAGATTGGTCGCGCCCCAGCCGCGGAAACAGGTCTCGAAGAAGAAGTCCGGATCCTTGCCGATCACCCGCTCGGGCAAAGGCTCGGGCTGCGAGAGGAAATACCAGTGCCAATAAGCGCCGGCGACGTGCCGATTCGTATCCATGAACATCGCATAGGTCGGCACGATGTCCATGACGGTCAGCGTGCGCACGACATCGGGATGGTCGAGCGCGAGACGGTGCGCGGTGCGGCCGCCGCGGTCATGGCCGACGAGATGGAACCACGCGAAGCCGAGCGCCCGCATGAGGCCGAGCTGGTCCGCCGCCATCTGGCGGAAGGAATAGGTCGAGCGGTCGGGCAGGCAGCGCGGCTTCGACGAATTGCCGTAGCCGCGCAGATCGGCGCAGACCACCGTGTAGCGCTCGGCCAGTTTCGGGGCGACGCGGGCCCACATGGCAAGGTTCTGGGGATAGCCGTGCAGCAGCAGCACCGGCGGTCCCTCGCCGCCGACGACGCAGGCGATCTCGACCTCGCCGACGGTGACGCGTTTATGCTTGAAGTCCTCGAACATGCCGCCCGACCATAGCACCACAACGGCCCCGCTGGCGGTATCGTCCGTGCGGCGGCGGCCCACAATTGACAGCCGCGCCACCAATCCCCATACTTTGCGTTTGCCTCCAAAGGGTTGGGAGCAGGCAATGCAGGTAGGACGCGGGATAAAGCGCCGCGAAGGGTTCGAGCGACGACGCTGAGCGCAGTCGTCGTGCCGTCCCTTTTCACCTACATGCCGGAGAGATTCTCGTGATTCCAGCCATTTTGCCGACTTACGCTCGGGCCGATGTCACGTTCGAGCGGGGCGAAGGCCCCTATCTCATCGCGACCGACGGGCGCAAATACCTCGATTTCGGCAGCGGCGTCGCCGTGACCGCGCTCGGCCATGCCCATCCGCACCTGGTCGAAGCGCTGACCAGCCAGGCCCAGAAGCTGTGGCATTGCTCGAACCTCTACCAGATCGCTCCGCAGCTGCGCGCCGCCGAGCGACTGGTCGCCGCGAGCTTCGCCGACACCGTGTTCTTCTGCAATTCGGGCGCCGAGGCGATGGAGGGCGCGATCAAGGTCGCGCGCAAATACCACGCCGAAACCGGCCATCCCGAGAAATATCACATCATCGCCTGCACCGGCTCGTTCCACGGCCGCACGCTGGCGACGCTCGCCGCCGCCGGCAACGAGCGCTATCTGCGCGGCTTCGGCCCGCCGACGCCCGGCTTCGAGCATGTGCCCTACAACGATCTCGCGGCGATGCGCGCGGCGATCAAGCCCGAGACCGCGGCGATCCTGGTCGAGCCGGTGCAAGGCGAAGGCGGGCTCGCGACCGGCACGCCGGAATATCTGCGCGGCTTGCGCAAGCTTTGCGACGACCACGGCATCCTCTTGGTCATGGACGAAGTGCAGAGCGGCATGGGCCGCACCGGCAAGCTTTTCGCGCATGAATGGGCCGGGATTACGCCCGACGTGCTGGGCGTCGCCAAGGGTCTCGGCGGTGGCTTCCCGGTCGGTGCGGTGATGGCGACCGAGCGCGCCGCGGTCGGCATGACGCCGGGCACGCATGGCTCGACCTTCGGCGGCAATCTTCTGGCGATGGCCGCGGTCAACGCCGTGCTCGACGTGATGCTGGCGCCCGGCTTCTTCGATCACGTCAATCAAATGGCCGGACTGTTGCGCCAGCGGCTCGAAGAAGTCGTCGCAAGCCATCCGAAAATCTTCGCCGAGCAGCGCGGCAAAGGCCTGCTCACCGGGCTGCGTTGCGTCGTGCCGAACACCGAAATGGTCGAGAAGCTGCGCTGGGGCGGGCTCATCACCATCGGCGCCGGCGAGAATGTCGTGCGCCTGCTGCCGCCGCTCATCATCGACGAGCGGCATGTCGGCGAAGCGGTGCAGATCATCGACAAGGTAGCGGGACAATGGAAGCTGTGACCCGCCCGGCGGTGACGGCGCCGCCGAAAGCGCCGCCCCGGCATTTCCTCGATCTCGACAAGCTGAGCGCGGCCGAGCTGCGCCGCATCCTCGATCAAGCGGTCGCGTGGAAGCAGAGCGGCGACCGCTCCAAGCCGCTCGACGGCAAGATCCTGGCGATGGTGTTCGAGAAGCCGTCGACGCGCACGCGACTCTCGTTCGAGGTCGCGATGAAGCAGCTCGGCGGCGATGTCGTCACCATGACCGCGAGCGACACGCAGCTCTCACGCGGCGAGACCGTTGCCGACACGGCGAAGGTGCTGTCGCGCTATGTCGATGCGATCATGATCCGCACCACCTCGGCGGCGAAGCTCGAAGAGCTGGCCGCCAACGCGACGGTGCCGGTGATCAACGGCCTGACCGATGCGAGCCATCCCTGCCAGATCATGGCGGATGTGATGACGCTCGAGGAGCATAAAGGCCCGATCGCGGGCAAGATCGTCTGCTGGAGCGGCGACGGCAACAATGTCGCGGTCAGCTGGATCCATGCCGCCGTGCGCTTCGATTTCGAGCTGCGTCTCGCCTGCCCGGACGGCAATCGGCCGCCGGCGCGGGTGCTCGCTTGGGCGCAGCGCGAAGGCGGCAAGGTCCGCATGCTCGCCGATCCGCGCGAAGCGGCGGCCGGTGCCGATTGCATCGTCACCGACACTTGGGTGTCGATGAACACCGACCTGAAGCTGTTCCGGCCCGAGGCGATGGCGCCTTACCGGGTCGACGAGAAGCTGATGGCCGCGGCCAAGCGCGATGCGATCTTCATGCATTGCCTGCCCGCCAAGCGCGGCGAAGAAGTAACGTCAGGGGTCATCGACGGACCACAATCGGTGGTGTGGGACGAAGCCGAGAATCGCATGCATGCGCAAAAGGCGATCCTCGCCTGGTGCCTTGCGTGACGATGGCGACTATTCCCGACGATCTCGTTCAACCCTTCCAGATCGAGCCTTTTGCCGTGCGCGGCCGCCTGGTGCGGCTGGGGCCGGCGATCGATTCGATCCTGACGCGGCACGCCTATCCGGCGCCGGTCGCGGCGATGCTCGGCGAGGCGATCACGCTGGCCGTGGCCCTCGCCGGCGCGCTGAAATATGACGGCGTCTTCACCCTCCAGACCAAGGGCGACGGGCCGATCAAGCTGATGGTCGCCGACGTGACGACCGCCGGCGCCATTCGCGGCTACGCACAATTCGATGCCGATCGGCTGGCCGCCGAGACGGCGGTGAACGGCAGCGTGCCCCGGCTCTTGGGCGCCGGCTATCTGGCGCTGACCGTCGATCAGGGCGAGCATACCGAGCGCTACCAGGGCATCGTCGAGCTGCAAGGTTCGACCCTCGCGGAATGCGTGCATCATTATTTCCGCCAAAGCGAGCAGGTCGAGGCGGCGCTCAAGGTCGCGGTGGCACAAGTGCCGGACACGAGCGGCACGAAGCGCTGGCGCGCCGGCGCGCTGATGATCCAGCGCCTGCCGCGCGAGGCCTATACGCTCGAGCGCGAGACCGAGGACGATGCCTGGCGCCGCGCCGCGATCTTCATGAGCTCGTCGACCTCGGCCGAGCTCATCGATCCGGCGCTCGCGCCCGACCGGCTGCTCTTCCGCCTCTTCCACGAAGACGGCGTGCGCGCCTATGCGCCGCATGCGCTCGCCGCCAAATGCCGCTGCTCGCGCCAGCGCGTCGAGACCGTGCTGCGCGCTCTCACCGCCGATGAAATCGCCGACATGAAGGTCGACGGCAAGATCACTGTGACCTGCGAATTCTGCAGCGCCGTCTATGATTTCGACGAGGATGCGATCGACGCGCTCGTTCCGGGATGATCCGGGACGGGTTGCGGCATGCAACCGGTTCAGCCCACGAATTGTTCGGTTCGCGGAGGTTTTGATGACCACTCGACGCCAGTTCATTTTGACCGGATTTTGCCTCGGCTCGGGGCTGGCCCTCGCCTCCTGCGCGCCGCCGCCCGAGGCGCCGTCCTTTCCCGACATCCGCTTCACCAACGAGCCGCCGTTCCTGCTGCAGGCGGCGCAGATCGAGATCCGCACCTTTTATCAGCCGGGTGAGGCCGACAACGCCTTCCCGGTCTCGCCGCTGCGCGCGATCCAGAACTGGGCCCGCGACCGGCTGCGCGCCAACGGCCAGGGCGGCCCGGCACGCTTCACCATCGCCGATGCGACGGCGAAGATTATGGATCTGCCGACAAAGGGCGGGATCAGCGGCACCTTCACCGACCAGGTGTCGCAGCAATACGACATCGCCATCGATGCCGCGCTCGAGCTGCTCACCACCACCGGCGCCGCCGTGCGCTCGGCGCGCGTCACGGTATCGCGCAGCGCGACCGTGCTGCAGAGCGCGACGGCGAATGATCGGGCGCGGACGCGCTACAACATGGTGCGCGACATGATGGCGGAATTCGACAGTCAGGCGCAGCAGCGGATCACCGGCGGCTTCGGCCAATATCTCCTGCCCGGCTGAGCGCCGGCGGCGCCGTCACGACGGCGTCTTCGTCTCGGTGTTCTTGCGGACGATCGCGACGATGATCAGCACGAACGCCAGCAGCCGCAGCAGATAGGTCCAGCCGACATCGAGGTCGTAGCTGCCGATGGCGGCGACGGCGATCGTGTTCGCCGCCATCAGCCAGAACGCCCAGGCGAACATGATGAATAGCGCGTCGCGCGTCCGGCGCCAGAATTTCCAGAAGAACAGACCGAGGACGATGTAGCCGACCATCAAGGCGCCGCTCAGGAATTCATAGACTTCTGGCATGAGCGGCCTCAGTCGATTTCCCAGATGAAGGCATAAAGCAGAATCGCCACGCCGATGAAGGCCGTCAGCGTGCGCCATGGCCAGATAATGAAGGTGGGCGGCGTAATGAAATCGAAGAACAGCAAGAGATTGTTGCCCGCGAAAGCAACGAAAGCCGCGGCGCTCCAGAGCAAGAGCCGCGAGCGATTCTGCCAATAGCTGCGCAGCAGTAGCGCCATCGCCAGGAGGCTGGTCAGAACGCAGAGCACATAGATGGTCGATTCGACGAACTTCATGGCGCGGCGTCTGCCTTGGAGACGAGGTTCGGCGTCCCCGTTCTCATGTTTGCACCCGCGCTTCCATGTTCTTGCGCACGATCCCAAGGATGATGAGCACGAAAGCGAGCAGCCTCAGGATGTAGGTCCAGCCGACATCGAGGTCGTAAAAGCCGACGGCGGACACAGCGAGCTGGTTCGCGGCCATGAGCCAGAAGGCGCACGCGAAAGTGATAAACAAGGGATCGCGCGTGCGATTCCAGAATTTGACGAAGAAAAGCCCGAGCACGAGATAGCCCATCGTGAGGGCGCCGCCGAGAAAGGTGTATGGCACGTAGGGCAGTGTCATGGCGGCTCAGTCGATTTCCCAGATGAACGCGTAGAGCAGGATGGCGACGCCCGCGAAAGCGGTCGCGGTGCGAAGCGCGCGCAGATCGATGTCCGGCAGCAATACGAGATCGGCGAACAGCAGAAGGTTGTTGAGGGCGAAGGCGACGAACGCGGCGGCGCTCCAGAGCAGCAGGCGCGACCCGTTTTGCCGATAGCCGCGCAGCAATAGCCACATCGCAACCAGGCTGGTGAGGACGCAAAGGATGTAAACCGTGGGCTCGAAGAAGTGCATCGCGCCCCTCAGTCCTTCTTTATCTTAAAGGCGTCGGCGAAGATGCGGATGCTGCTGCTCGGCGCCGAGAGAATCGCTTCGGTGACGGCCACCGGCGAGCTGGCATAGGCCGCGGCCACCTCCTCGACGAGGCGATCGAGCTCGGGCGAGACCGGCCAATACTGATACTGGTCGTTGGCATTCTTGCTGACGAGTCCCGCCTTTTGCAGCGCGTCGAGGGAATCGCCGACGATGAGGATGCTGGCGCGCAGGTCGCGCACGAGCTCGTCTGCCGACCATAGCCGCGTGCGCTGGCGATGGAACAACAGAAGAAGCTCGAGCTCCCAAACGGAACGCACTGCGTCGCGCAGAAAGCGATCGACATTCGGCGGCAACATCAACGATTACCCAACAGCTATCCGACCCGCCCGTTAGTTATACGATACTAACATTTAGACATTGGCGAGGCTATGCCCGTCAAGATCGATATGCGCGAGGAATTCGCGCCGGGTGGACGGATCGGTGCGGAACGCGCCGATCATATGCGAGGTGATCATCGAGACGCCGGGCTTGTGCACGCCGCGCGTCGTCATGCATTGATGCGCCGCCTCGATCACGACCGCGACGCCTTTCGGGCGCAGCACCTCGCTGAGCGTGGTCGCGATCTGCGCCGTCATCTTCTCCTGGATCTGCAGGCGCTTGGCGTAGACATCGACCAATCGCGCGAGCTTCGAGATGCCGACGACGCGCTTGTTCGGCAGATAGGCGATATGCGCGCGGCCGATGATCGGCGCGAGATGATGCTCGCAGTGGCTCTCGAAGCGGATATCCTTCAGCACGACCATCTCGTCGTAGCCGTTGGTCTCCTCGAAGGTGCGTTGCAGCTGCTCGACCGGATCGCTGGCATAGCCGGCGAAAAATTCTTCATAGGCGCGCGTGACGCGGCCGGGCGTGCCGCGCAGGCCTTCGCGGTTGGGGTCGTCGCCGGCCCAGCGCAGCAGGACGCGCACCGCCTCTTCCGCCTGCTCGCGCGTCGGCCGGCGAACCGGGGCAACACTCGAAGAAGCGCGCTTGCGCGGGGATCTCGCCGCCATGAAACGATGCTCCTGAGGCTTAGTTGAGCCGGCGCGGCTGATGCGGGCTGTCGAGTGAGAAGGCGGGGATCGCGACCGCGAAGCATTCGCCGGTCGGCAATTCCATCTCGTACGTCCCGACCATGATGCCCGAGGGCGTCGCGAGCGGCGTGCCGCTGGTGTATTCGAAGCTTTGCCCCGGCGCGAGGACCGGCTGTTCGCCGACGACGCCGGCGCCGCGCACATCCTGCACACGGCCGTGCGCGTCCGTGATCCGCCAGTGACGGCGGCGCAGTTGCACCGTCTCGGCGCCCTGATTCTCGATGCGCACGTGATAGGCCCAGACGTAGCGATTCTCGGCCGGCGAGGATTGGTCCTCGAGATAGGTAGGATTGACCACCACTTTGATCGATCGCGTCACTTCGGAATACACGGCAGGCGCTCTCCCCCACTCCGGCGCCATTTTCGCCCGGAACGCCCTAAGGTCAAGCCGCGGCGGCCCCGACAATGGGCGAGAGCGCGTCAGCGCGGCTGGGTCGCGATTCCGACCGAGCGCTCGGCCGAGGCGACCGTGTTGTCGAGCAGCATGGTCACGGTCATGGGTCCGACGCCGCCGGGCACCGGGGTGATATAGGACGCCTTCTCCCGGACGCCTTCGAAGTCGACGTCGCCGACGAGCTTGCCATTGGGCAGCCGGTTGATGCCGACATCGATGACGACGGCGCCGCTGCGCACCATCTGCGGCACGATCAGCTTCGGATGGCCCGCCGCGACCACGAGGATGTCGGCGAGGATGGTGTATTGCGAAAGCTCGCGCGTCTTGGCGTGGCAGATCGCGACCGTCGCCTCGCGCGCCATCAGCATCAGTGCCATCGGCTTGCCGACGATATTGCTGGCGCCGACCACGGTAACGTTGCGGCCTTCGACCGGGATGTTCTCATGCTCCAAGAGCTTCGAGACCCCGTATGGCGTGCAAGGCGGGAACACGGTGTTGCCGATGACGAGGCCGCCGACGTTGTAGAGATGGAAGCCGTCGACGTCCTTGTCGACCGAGATCGTCGTCAGCACGCGCTGCACCGAGATCGTCGGCGGCAGCGGCAATTGCACGAGAATGCCGTGGATCGCCGGATCGCCGTTGAGCCGGCGCACGCAGTCGAGCAGCCTTTCCTCGGCGACATCGCTCTCGAACCGCATGACCTCGGAATGGATGCCGACTTCGCCGCAAGCCCGCACCTTGTTGCGGACATAGACTTCGGAAGCCGGATTGGCGCCGACGAGGATCACGGCAAGGCCGGGCTTCGTCGCGTGCTGGGAGACGAGCGTCTCGACGCGGCGGCGGATGCCGGTGCGGATTTCGCGCGCGATCGCGACGCCGTCGATGATCTTGGCGGTCATGGCGCGCTTATATCAAAAGCCGCGCGGCCGCGCGAACCGAGCCGACGCGACGGCGTGCCGCATGACGCCGCTAGCCGTGGGCAAGGTGGGATTGAGAAACTGGTGGAGCAGAGGGGGATCGAACCCCTGACCTCGACATTGCGAACGTCGCGCTCTCCCAACTGAGCTACTGCCCCGCCTTTGGGCTGTTAACTCAACCAGTTAAGCCCTAATTGGTGCGATCAATAGCCAGACCCGCCTTTCCCGTCAACGACCGTCCCCGAGCGCTTGCTCCACATTTTGCTCCACACGGGATGGGCTATGACCGGCAGGTACATCACCAAACGCGAAACGACTCTGCACCTCCGCAAGCGGGTGCCATCCGACTTGCTATCGGTCCTAGGGCGGTCCGAAATCCACCGTACCCTCCGAACGGTGGATAAGCGCCAAGCTCAGTTAATCGCAAAGACGATACATGCAAAGCTGGAACTGGCGTTCGCGAATCTGCGGCACCAGCGCCTCATTGGAATACCAGAGGAGCGCATCAGGGACAGCGTTCAGGCAATTCTGACGCAAGAGGTGCCCACGACACGTCGGCAAGCTGTAGCGGCTTCTGTGGCTCCTCCGCGCCTGTCCGGGGGTGCAAGGATACTTTCGCATCTCATTGAGACATTTAAGGCGGACCGCAAGTCTCAATGGACCCCGAAAACAAGCTCGATGCGAGCAGCAGTTCTTCGACTTTTCGTCGAGATCGTTGGGGATAAGGCGATTTCGATGTTAACGCGGGACGATTGCCGTACTTTCCGTGACACCGTGGCCCAACTGCCGCCGAATCTCATTAAGCGCTTTCGAGATCAATCACTGTCCGAGGTGATCGCAAAAGGTCTGTCGCCGATGTCTTCGACCAGCGTGAACAAATATGTGACGACAATCACAGCATTTCTTAACTGGGCCGTCGAAGAGGAGCGGGTCATCAGCAGCAACCCATCTCGGGGCTTAAAGGTAGGCACTAAGCAGCATCCTGATGCTGAGAGGGATGCCTATTCACAATCCGAGTTAAAGATGTTGTTTGAGGAATCGCCACTCTACAAGGGATGTGCATCGCTTCGGCAGAGACATCTTCCCGGCAGCGTCATAGCCAAAGACGCCAAATGGTGGCTACCCCTAATCGCTCTTTATTCTGGAATGTGTCTTGAGGAGATTGCGCAGCTTGGACCTTCCCATATTCGTGCTGTCGAAGATATCTGGTGCTTCGATGTTAACGCCGAAGAAGATCGGAAGCTTAAGACAGCCTACCGACCTCGCCTCATTCCAATTCATCCCGTCCTCATACGATTAGGAATTTTGGAATATGTAGCGGAGAGAAGCACAGCAGCTTCAAATCGTTTGTGGCTCGACCTCCAGTTAGGCGCAGATGGATTTTACGGCTCCTCATTTTCTAAGTGGTTTGGGCGGTTCAAACGAAAAATCGGCATCAAAAATCCCAAGCTCACCTTTCATAGCTTTCGCCATACGTTCATCAACTACCTGAAGCAGAAAGGCGCGGAAGAGGCATGGATCAAGGAACTCGTTGGCCACGCTAATGACAGCATCACCACAGGCCGATACGGCAAGCGGCTT
>Ga0335085_10001354_pt1 | contig 53472 bp, 42 predicted proteins | sample Lox_Sample_45_FD_206712 | JGI IMG/M metagenome (GOLD analysis project Ga0335085, IMG submission 206712) | Soil microbial communities from Loxahatchee National Wildlife Refuge, Florida, United States - Lox_Sample_4.5 | ecosystem: Environmental > Terrestrial > Soil > Wetlands | place: USA... | reverse complement strand
CGTAGCGATGACGTCGCCCGGCTCGAGCGAGCAAAAGCGCGAGATATAGGAAATCAGGTAGGGCATCGAAAACACCATGTGGTCGGTCGTATCGTCCTGGCGCACTTCCCCGTTGACTCGCGTCACAATGTGCAGCGGCTGGGAACCCACTTCGTCCGACGTAACAATCCACGGGCCCAGCGCGCCCGAGCGCTCAAAATTCTTCCCCGGCGTGACGTTGAATTTTCCGTGGCGAATCCAGTCGCGGATTGATCCCTCATTGCAAATCGTATAGCCCAAAACGTGGGACATGGCGTCGGTTTCGGAAATACGCCGCCCGGCGCGGCCTATCACCAGCGCGACTTCGCCTTCGTAGTCCAGCTGCTTCGATTCCGGTGGGCGAACCAAAGGCTCGTCGTGCCCCACCAGCGAATCGGGGAAGCGAACGAACAGGCTTGGATATTTCGGCTGGTCGGAGTTGTCCTTGTATTCGGCGTTGCGGTCCGCGTAGTTGACACCCACGCAAAGAATTTTTCCGGGGCGCGTGACGGGTCTCCGCAAACGGATTTCGTTGAGCGAATAGTCCGGCTTGGCATTCGAGGCGAGCGAGCGCAACCCTTCGGTCGCCCTGGCGGCAATCACAGAAAGCAGGTCGGGAAATTGGCTGCCGAGGCGCGCGCCGGCGTCGATCACGCCGTCTGCCGCGACGATTCCGTAGGATGCGCCGCGCTCCGTCTCGAAACTCGCCAGCTTCATACCGCTTGCCCTACAGGCAGGAGTCCCGCGCGGGCCAACACCCCATCCAGACGTTTTTCGAGTTCGGCGGTTGCGGGCACCATCGGCAAACGGTGCTCGTTCGCCGCGAGAAGGCCCAGCCGCTTCATCATGTATTTGATGGGAATTGGATTCGTATCGAAGAAAACCGCCTGATTGATCTCGAACAGTTTCCGATGCAGCTCTTGCGCCGTCGCGAGATCGTTCTTCCACACCGCCTCGCACATTTCGCGCAGCACGCCCGGGCACAGGTTGCCGACGGCGTTCATCAGGCCACAAGCTCCGATTGCCATCATGGGAAAGGAGAGCTCTTCGAGGCCGACGAACACTTTGAAATCCTTGCCGAACGCCGCAAAGCACTCGGAGACAAATCCCAAATCGTTGACGGCGTGCTTCATCCCGACAAACGCGGGAGATTTCGCTTTCAGTTCCTTGAGCGTGTCGATTGTGACGCTGACGGCGGTGCGGCCCGGGATGTGATACACCATCCACGGCAAATCGCTGATCTTCGCGAGTTCGAGATAGTAGGCGACGAGGCCGCGCTGCGGAGGACGCGAATAATACGGCGTAACGATCAGCAGAGCGTCGGCCCCCGCTTTCGCGGCATGCTCGGTGAGCACCTTTGTTTCCGCGAAGGACTGTGAACCCGTCGCCGCCACAATGGGAATCCGCTTGGCGACGACCCGAACCGCAATGTCCACAAGGCGATTTCTTTCCTCCACGGTCAGCATTGACGGCTCGGATGTCGTCCCGTTCACGAGGATGCCGTGCGTCCCATTTTCAATCTGGTGCTGCACAAGGCGCTCATAAGCGCCGTAATCCACGTCGCCATTTTTGAACGGTGTGACCAGCGGCGGAATCGATCCCTTTAAACGATCGAGGCCAGTAGACATCCGATCTCTCCTTCACGGGAACAAGTAGGACAGGCTTCAGCCCGTCCTACCAAACTCACGGCGCGACAATCGGCTGCGCCTCGAGCACCGGCTCGCGCACCGGCTGCCCGGCAAACACAGAGCCTTCCTCAAACCAGCTCTTCGGCGCCGGCGCTCCCCAAAGCGTCTGCCGCTGCGGGTCGCGCAGGTCCCAGCGCAGCGGCTTCATGTCCGGATCCACGGTGAGGTAGTCGCTCGTGAACAGCTCCACGCGGTGGCCGTCCGGATCGCGCAGATAGAGAAAGAACGCGTTCGAGATTCCGTGGCGCCCCGGCCCGCGCTCCATGCTGCTGAGCCAGCCTGTCGTCGCGAGCACATCACAGGTGTGAATGATGCTGGTCACCGAGCTCACCCACACACCCATGTGATGAAGCCGCGGCCCTCGTCCATTCGTGAACGCCAGATCGTGCACGTTTCCCTTGCGATGCAGCCACACAGCCCAAAGCTCTTTGCCATCCTCGGTTTCGGTGTATTCGGTCGGGCGGAATCCAAGCTCATTGTAAAAATCATAAGAGGCCTGAACGTCCGGTGTGAACGTATTCGCGTGATCGATCCGAAGGATGTGAGAACCTCGATAGGACCCGTACTTCCTCAGCAAGGAATCACATTGGTCCATTCGAAAGTAGAGCTCCATCGGCATTCCTACAGGATCAATCACGGATAGCGTTCGGCCTTGCGCGGACTTTTCGACGAAACGGTGCGGAATTCCACGGGACTTGCAGAAGAGAGCAGCTTCGTCGAGATCCTGTTCGCTGAACACCTTGAAACCGACGGCAGAGACGCCCGGCTGAGCCGCCTTGCGAAGAATCACGGAATGGTGCCCGCGCTCCTCCAGTCCGCGCAAGTAGAGCGCGTCCCGGGTCTCTTCGGTGAGAATGTACCCAAGTGTATCGACCCAAAACGCCTTCGAGCGAGCGAGATCGGTGCTCAGAAAATCCACGTAGGCGACACGCACCACGTTGAACGGCGGATGAGGATTGGGTTCGCGAATCGGCATGGTTTCTCGCTTATTCTAGGCTCCGACGCGCGGGACTTTGTGGCTGTCGAGCGCGATGCAAATATTTTTGGTTTCCATGTAAAAGTCAAACGAATAGTCGCCGCCATCGCGGCCGATACCGGACGCCTTCATGCCACCGAAGGGCGTGGGCAGGTGGCGCACATTTTCGGAATTGACCCACACCATTCCGGCATCGATGGCCTGTGCGAAACGGTGTGCGCGGCCGACGTCGCGCGTCCAGACATAAGCCGTGAGGCCGTAGCGAATATCATTGGCGATGCGCAAGGCGTCGGCTTCGTCCTCAAACGGAATCACGGTCAGAACCGGGCCGAAGATTTCCTCCTGCGCGATGCGCATGGTCGTCGCGGCCTGTGTGAAAAGCGTCGGCTGCACGAAATTGCCCCGCCCGCCCGCAGCGCGCTCGCCTCCGCAACGAATCGTGGCGCCCTCGTCACGGGCAACCACCGCATAGCTGAGCACCTTGTCCACGTGCCGCGAATGAATCAACGGACCGATTTCCGTGGCGGGGTCGAGCGGATGGCCTACCTTGATGCGCGCGACGCGATCGGCCAGCGCCTCTGTAAAGCGCTCGTAGATCGAGCGCTGCACCAGCGCCCGGCTCGATGACGTACACCGCTCCCCATTCAGGCTGTAAATCATGAAGAGTGCCGCATCGAGAGCGCGCTCAAAATTCGCATCGTCAAACACAACGACGGGATTCTTGCCGCCGAGCTCAAAGTGGACGCGCTTGAGCGTCGCCGCGCCCTGCGCCATGATCAGCTTACCGGTGGCCGAATCGCCGACGAATCCAATCGCTTTGATCGCCGGATGTTCCGTCAGCGCTTTTCCGGCCTGCTCGCCGATGCCTTGCACCAGATTCACCACGCCGGCAGGCAACCCCGCGCCGGTGATCACCTCGTTCATAATTTCTGTAAGGAGGACGGCAGTCAGCGGACTCCATTCCGCCGGCTTGTGAACCACCGTACAGCCGGCGGCCAGCGCGGGCGCAATTTTCCAGGTGGAGAGCATGAACGGCGTATTCCACGGCGTAATGATCCCGACCGCTCCAATGGGAACACGCATCGTGTAGTTCACATGCGTGCTCATTGGGAGCGACAGGCCGTCGCGCGCGCCGGGAGCGCGATCGGCAAAGAAACGGAAATTTTCCGCGCTGCGAACGGCAGCCTTGCTCATATAGCGGATCGGCTGGCCCGTATCCGCGCTCTCGAGCAAAGCGATTTCGTCCGCACGCGCTTCGATGCGATCCGCAATCTTGTGCAGAATTTCCCGGCGCTTCTCGCCGTCCACGCTTTGCCACGCCGGGAACGCGGCCATCGCCGCTTTCGCCGCACGATCAATGTCCGCGGCATCGCCGGCCGCGACTTTGCCGATGATGGAATTGTCTACGGGCGAGAGATTGTCGAAGGTCTTGCCATTTCCGAGGTCCGCCTTGCCCGCGATCCAGTGCGGCACCGTGGCCGCCCTAAAACGGGCGAGGTGGCTCTCGGCCGCAGCGAGGTTTTTTTCCAGGGCATTGGCGGCTAAGGCTTGGCTCATCGCATTCGTCCTTCCTCGTCCTACTTGGTCACTCCGGCAGCGCGCTCCTTCACAATCGCGTGCAGGTTGTTTTTCTTGAATGACGTCGACGGATCGATTTCCTGCAATTCAAGCGAGATCGCGAGGGGAGTCTGCTCAAAAATCTTCGCCAGGTGGCCGCAGAGGGCGTCAAAAATCATCTGCGCCGCGCGCTGTCTGGTTTCGGCGTCGCGGCCGTAGCCGACGCGCGCCGTGACGGCCACAAACGCGTTGTCCCGATGGCCGTCGGCGACGATGTACGCGTCCCGGGGCTCGGCGCGCGTCCGGAGGCCTCCGATCTCGAATACCTCCGATTGTAACGCGGCCTCGTGGACCTTCCGCAAGAGATCAAAAATCGCGATCCGGCTTTCGAGATTCCGGGAGTACTCCACCACAATGTGCGCCATCGCTCGCTCCTGACGTACGCTCGACTACGTCTTCGGTTCGTCCATCGTCGGTGCGGGAAACATCTCCTCGAGCGCGATTTCCCGCACAGCGATGTGCTGCTCCATCGAGTAACGGATGGCCGCCTGCAGAGTTTTCAGGCTGGACTTCACGCCATACGGAAAAATGTCCTGCCCGAGAACCTCCTGCGCGGATTGCGCAGAACTCACCACCCAAGGCAGACCGACTCTCAGCGCCGCCGTCTCGAATAGCTCCGCCTGAGTGATTTTTTTAGCTTCCGAGAACGCCTTATAAATGTTGAAGGCCAGCCAGGGATGCTTTTCGTAAACATCGCGGCGGATGCCGACGGCGTGCATGATGGGAAATACGCCACTCTTGCGGTAATAGGCCTTCTCGACTTCCTCGAAGTTTTCGAACATTCGCCGGACCGGCGTCCGGCCGTCCCGGTAGCATTTCGGCGTCCGGGGGCAGATCAAGGCATCCAGTTCGCCCGCCTCAAACAGTTCGTTGAGAGTGCCTCCCTCTCCCAAATAGGTGATGGGGAAGCCGGGAGGAAAATTGTTCGGCCATTTGTCCTTGCGTCCAGGGTCGTCCATTCCGCCCTGCACCCAGTTCACTTCGTCGACCTTCAATCCATATTCATCCTGGAGATAGCCGCGCGACCAAACCGCCGCCGTGATCTGGTATTCGGGCACGCCGACTTTTTTGCCCCTTAGATCCAGCGGCGAGTCGATGCCACGGTCGGTACGAATATAAATGCCGGAGCAGCGAAAACTGCGCGAAGGAAAGGCAGGAGTTGCAACGTAAGGACTGAGGCCAAATGGAACGCCTCGGGGAGCGCGCGAGATACCAGCGATGTATCCGCTGAGTCCGATCTCCGTAACGTCAAATTCCTCATAATTCCAGGCGCGATGGAAGCATTCCTCCGGCGGAACATTAATGAATGTGACTTCTGCTCCTTCCACTTTGACGCGGCCGTCCATAATGGGACGAACTCGATCGTAATCCCAGGTCGCAATCGTAAGATTCACTGGCGGCATGAATAGGGGCCTCTTCGTTCGACATTTTCGATGTAAATTTAACTACTAAGTATGAACCAAGAACGATGAGCCGTCTATCGTCGGCTGAGAGATTCTACGCGCGCGTCGGGTCCCCGCGACCACGCGGCCTTCGATTGACATGCCGGTCCGACTGGCATAAGGTTTCGAACATTCATTTAAGCAAACGTTCAATTTTCCGGAGCGCTGGGAGCGAGGCAAAGCGGAAACGTGTCCATCGTCACGGAATCGACGTATCAAACGATTGTCGCGCGCATCGAGCGGCTGCCGGTGTCGGGCTGGCATCGGTTTGTGCGCGTGGTTCTCGGGACAGCCACGTTCTTCGATGCGTTCGACGCGGTGGCCATCGCTTTCGTCGCACCCGTGCTCGCCGGGCTGTGGCATCTGGGGCCGGTTCAGATTGGCTTCTTGTTTTCGAGTGGATATGCCGGCCAGTTTGTCGGAGCGATTCTTTTTGGCTGGGTGGGCGAGCGCTACGGACGCATCTTCACCATTAATCTGACGATCCTGCTGATTTCCATGTTCGGCTTGGCCAGCGCATTTGCTTGGGGCTACGCTTCGCTGCTCGGATTCCGGTTCGTTCAAGGGCTGGGGATCGGCGGTGAGGTTCCCGTGGCGGCCACCTACGTGAATGAGATTGCCAAGGCCCGGGGCCGCGGACGGTTTGTGCTGCTGTACCAAATGCTGTTTCCGCTCGGATTCACAGCTGCGTCACTCAGCAGCGTGTGGATCGTCCGGCATCTGGGCTGGCGATGGATGTTTGCGCTGGGCGCCGTGCCCGCGTTTCTGCTGATTTTCATCCAGCGAAGAGTGCCGGAATCGCCGCGCTGGCTCGCCCGGCACGGAAAACTGGAAAAGGCCGACGAGGTGCTGACGGGGCTCGAAGCACAAATCTTTGGCGATTCGCAGCCGCCCGCGCTGGCGCTAACGCCGGTCCTCGAATCCAGCGCCTCGGTGAAATTCACCGATTTGTTTCGGGGCATTTATCTCGGGAGAACGGTCTGCGTATGGCTGATGTGGTTTTGCGCGGCCTTCATTGGCTATGGGTTGCTGCTCTGGCTGCCGTCGTTATTCCACACGGTCTATCGCCTGTCGATCGACCAGTCGCTACGGTACAGCATTCTTGGAAACATCACCGTGCTGGTTGTCGGAATCGGGAGTGCCCTGGTGATCGACCGCTTGGGCCGAAAGACGGTGTTTGCCCTCTCCTACGTCCTCGCCGGACTACCGCTATTTGTGTTGTGGGTCTTGCGCAGTCCCACAGCGCTGACCGTCATGTATCTCGCGGCTCTCGGCGTGGCCAGCATCTCGGCCGCGCAACTCGCGCTGTGGACGTACACGCCTGAGATTTATCCGACACGCATGCGCGCGCTTGGCTCCGGCACCGGCAGCTCCTGGGCGCGCGCCGCGTCCATGATCGCTCCGCCGCTCATCGGCATGTTGCTCTCGGCCACGCACGAAGCACGAGCGATTTTTCTTTTTCTTTCCGCGGCGGGATTTCTTGGCGCATTGATCGTTCTCCTCTTCGGGACGGAAACGAGCGGCAGGGTGCTCGAAGAAATTTCGCCATAGTGGGCACGGAGGCGATACACGCGCGCGTGGCGGATTGGATTTGACCGCGAGCAGGCAACTGTGCGAAAACGATTCACCTGGAATGTCGGATGGCCGGGTGCAAGGAGCGTTCCATGTATATTTCCGCGTTCAATTTGATGCCTCACCGGGACTTGCCTCCCGATTTTGAAAATCGTTATCAATCCATCTGGGTCACGCCCCGGTTTCATGAGCTTCTGGACGCGAAGCGCGCGGGCGAGTACTACAACTGGACCCTCGACGAACTTATCGCCGCAGCTAATGCGGGGGCGGACGGCATCTGCACAAACGAGCACCATCAAAACGCGTACGGGTTCATGCCGAGCCCCAATCTGATGGGATCGATCTTGGCGCGCGAGACGCAGGGCATGAATTGCGCGATCGTACAAATGGGCGCTACCCTCGTCGCGGTACAGCCACCCGTCCGAATCGCGGAAGAGTACGCCATGCTGGATTGCATCAGCGGCGGGCGCCTCGTGGCCGGCATGCCGCTGGGCACGTCTATGGACATGAACCTCTGCTACGGCATCACTCCCATCGAGCAGCGCGACCGCTACCGGGAAGCAAACGAGCTGATCGTGAAATCCTGGACGTCCCGGGAACCCTTCGCGTGGAACGGAAAATATACCCAGTTGCCGACGGTCAATCTGTGGCCGCGGCCCATCCAGGAGCCGCACCCTCCGATCTGGATTCCGGGTGGGGGCAGCACAAGCACCTACGCCTACGCCGCCGAACGCGATTATTGCTACTGTTTTCTCAGCTATTTCGGCTACAAAAGCGCGGAGCACAGCGTCAAAAAATATTGGGAAGTGTGCCAGCAAAAAGGCCGCGATTCGAATCCCTACCGCCTCGGCTTTTTGCAACTCATCGGCGTGTCGGAAACCGACGCACAGGCCGAAAAGGACTATGCCAAGCACGTCGAGTATTTCTACCACAAGGGTCTTCACGTCCCCGGCGAGTGGCTCGGCACACCCGGCTATCAGGATTACCAGAGCATGGCCAACTCCTTCCGCAACCCGATGATCGCGGACGCCGTGAATTCGCTGAAGAAGAAGCGATACAAGGATCTTCTCAACGACCGCTTCGTTGCGTGCGGCAGCCCGGCCACCGTTCGCGACATGTTGAAAGAACTCGCCGGGAGCTTGCACGTCGGCAACCTCATGGTCCTGCTGCAAATCGGCTCGATGCCGCACGAACTGGCGCTCAAAAATACCGACTTGTTCTTCCGCGAAGTCGCACCCGCCTTGCGGCCCATTTGGGACGATGAGTGGGAAAACCGCTGGTGGCCGGCCGGATTGCGGAAAACCTCTTTGCGGGGAGCAAACGTATGACGACCGTTGCCGATCGACGCGTTTCTGTGTGGCAAGGAAAGATCAACGCAAACGTGAAAGTCGCTGGGAGCGGCTCGCCGGTCGTATTTCTTCACGGGGCCGGCGGACTTCAGTGGGACGGCTTTCTGGATTCGCTGGCCGCGCACCACACCGTGTATGCACCCGAGCATCCGGGCACGACACCGGGCGACCCGGAGGCGATCCATCAACTTGATAATTTGTGGGATCTGGTTCTCTACCACTACGATTTGCTGGATGCGTTGGGACTGGGAACCGTCCCGGTCATCGGCCATTCCTTTGGCGGCATGATGGCGGCGGAACTGGCGGCCACGAATCCAGCGCGCGTCAGCAAGCTCATCCTGCTGTGTCCGATTGGGCTCTGGCGCGAAGACACGCCGGTGCTGAACTGGATGATCGTCACTCCTGCCAGCGACATGGTGAAGTATCTTTTGTACGATCCCGAAAGCCCGACCGCCAAGGCAATGTTTGGCACTCCCGACACTGAAGCGGTCATCAAAACGGTGTGGTCGATGGCGTGCACCGGCAAATTTGTGTGGCCGATTCCCGACAAGGGTCTGAAAAAGCGCATCCACCGCATCAAATCTCCAACGCTCGTTCTGTGGGGAAAACAGGATCGCTTGATTTCATCCGTTTACGCGCAGGAATTCGCCAGCAGGATCCCCGGCTCTAAAGTAGAGTTGTTCGACCAGGCGGGCCATCTGCCTTTCGTCGAGCACCCGGCGCGCGTTACCAGCGCCATCGAACAATTCTTAGGAAACTAGATTCGTTGGTGCAATAGAAATCGGTTGGCTGGCAGGCCGAATCCGGCGCGGAACGAATTTCAAAAAAGTCAGAATCCTTGGCTGAAACGAATTGGGGGGCCGCACTCTCTCCGAAGGGCATCAGCTTCGCCACAATCGACACATTGATTGCCGCCATCGCACTGGAACAGCGCGCTAGTCTCTTTACGCTGGACAAAGGCTTCTCCCGGATTACGCGAATCGCACCCCTCCACTTGTACCGGCCCTCCGGAATGGCGGCCTGAAAGTAGGTCACCGGAATCAGCTCCGAGAAGGAAGTCCGCTAGAATTTCGAGCCCGGCGCGGAATACACTTTCTTTCCGCCGACATAGGTCGCGAGTGGCTTCGTCGCGCGAATCTTCTCGTCCGGAACCGTCATGAGGTCCTGATTGAGAACGACGAAATCGGCGAGCATGCCCGCCTGGATCGGACCTTTCACGTTTTCCTCAAACGTCGCGTAGGCGCTGTTCACGGTGAACAGGCGCAACGCTTCCTCGCGCGTGATTTTTTCGCGCGGGTCGAGGGTCCGGCCCTCGATCGTCTTGCGCGTCACAAAATAGTAGAAAATCTTAAACGGATTACTCGGATTGGGATCGTTGAACTCGGGCCCCCGATAGTCGCTTCCCGCGACGGCCATCAAGTGATGGTCCAAAATCTCCCGCAGCGGCGTTTCTCGCTCGGCTTGCTCCTTGCCCACGCTTTTCACGAGGGCGTCGTAGCCGCCGTACCAGCCCATGTCCTGAATGGAAAGGATCACGCCCAAATTCTTTGCGCGGTCCATCTGTTCCGGCGTAATGTACGGAACGTGCTCCATGAGCCAGCGCTTGTCCTTGATCGAATGATCGTGGTCCGCCGCTTCGAACGCCTGCAAAACGTCATTTACGGTTTCGGCATCCGGGATGCCGCGGTTCGGGTCGGCAGCCGTATGAGGGGCGAGGCGCCAGTCCAGCCGGTTCGCTTCCACGGCAATTTCGATGAATTTCGAAAGCGGCGTCGAAGGCGGCCAGGGCTCTTCGGCGTTGGAATCGATCCGCAGCCAGTGATCCCCGAAGCCGGGACCAACGCCCCATTCGCGCATTTCCTGAATTGTTTTTGCCGGGTCGGGCAAATCGACCGACGCGCTGATTCGAAGTGTCAACTTTCCTTGTTCGTGTAGCCGGAAATAGGCGCGCATCCATCCGGGCCATAAGGCCAGCTCGCGGACGCTGGTGATGCCTCTTGCGTTTCGTTCCGCCATAGCTTTGACGAGCATCTGCTCTTCTTGCTGCGGCGTCGGCGGCGCAATGAGTTGGTCCATGAGCGTGATGCTCGCGGGATAGGCGGGCACATCGCCCGTGAAATTTCCGTTCGCGTCACGAGGAACAGGGAGCCCCGCGTAGGTCGGATTCTCACGTGTGATCCCAGCGAGTTTCAGGGCGGCACTGTTCACCATGCCGTGCGCGCGGCGGTGACGAACGAGAAAAACGGGCACATTGCCCGTGACGGCATCAAGCTCTTTCAAAGAGGGCAGCGCGTCGATGCTCCAGCCGGCGGTTGTGTAGACGACCTGGCCGGGCTCAGCCTTGGCGATGGCCGGCTTGAGCCGCTCGAGCAATTGCGCCGACGTCGCCACACCGACCATGTTCACTCCGCCACGCATCACTTTCGCGACGGCGTACATGTGGTCGTGATTGTCGCTCAGGCCGGGAATGACCGTCGAACCTTTCAGGTCCACTTGACGTGTATTTTTGCCCGCAAGAGCGCGGATCGCCGCCGTCGTTCCGACGGCGACAAATTGATCGCCCTTAACGGCGAACGCCTGCTGGATACTGAAACCCGAATCGACGGTAACCACTTTCCCGTTATAAAAAATTGCGTCGGGCGCTTCCGCACCCGGCTGTTGCGCAAAGACGCTGCTTGCCGCAGCGAGCAACGTAACGACGATGAGGCCGACACGCATTGTGAAAAATCCTCCCTTGGCGATCCTACCCGCGATGAACGCAGGACAATTCCCAATGATGGGGCAAACGGGTACACCCAAACTCCACCCGCCAACATTCGCGCATGATCGAATGCATCGATTGTAGGCGCGCTGCGAGCGTAATCAAGCACAAATTGGTTGTCAAGAATGGCGCACCCATTCCAGTTTTGTTGTCGCCACATGAATCACGCGATGGCTCCGGCGCTAACACTCCTCCGCGAAACAGGAGTATTCTGAAGCGAACACGCGAGTAGCGTCCAATCGTATGAAGACACTCCCGGAGAGCCTATGGAGCGCCCGCTAACCGTCAGCGAAATCATCGATCAGCGCCCGATCGGCCGTTATCAGGGCTGGATCATGGCTCTGTGCGGCCTGGTCATCGTGCTCGACGGTTTCGATACGCAGAGCATCGGTTACTTGGCACCGTCGATGGCGGAATCGCTGCATATTCCGGTAAAGACCTTCGGTCCGATTTTCGTCGCGGCGCTCATCGGCCTGCTCGTCTCCTCGATCACGGCCGGCCCGATCGCCGACCGCTGGGGACGGAGATGGCCGATCATCATTTCCACTCTGATCTTCGGGGGGTTTGCGGTGATGACGGCGCGGAGCACGTCGTTTAACGAGTTGCTCGCCTTTCGCTTTCTGACCGGACTCGGCTTGGGCGGTGCAATGCCAAACGTCGTGGCCTTGATGTCCGAATACGCGCCCAGACGGCTGCTCGCCACATCCGTGACGATTCTCTTTTGCGGAATGCCGGCCGGAGCCCTCTTGGGAGGGTTGGTCAGTTCCGTGATGCTTCCCCGTTGGGGCTGGGAATCCGTTTATTACGCCGGGGGAATCCTGCCGTTTGTGCTGGCCATTTTCCTGATCACGGTCCTTCCTGAATCGGTGCGCTATCTGGAAGTCTCAGGAGCGGACCCGCGGAAAATTGCAAAAATTGTCAGACGAATCGCGCCCGGATTTGCCGAAGCGCCGCTGTCGCATCTGTCCCAACGGGACGAGCGAAGGAATGCGCCGGTGAAAAACCTGTTCACGGAAGGACGCGCAATCGGAACGGCTCTGCTGTGGATCCCCTACTTCATGAATCTCCTGATCTTATATTTCATCGTGAGCTGGCTTCCCGCGCTTCTTCGCCAGAGCGGCCTGCCGGTCACCGCGGGGATCACAGTGATCTCTTTGTTTAGCGCCGGAGGCATCGTCGGCTCGTTCGTCGAGGGAACCCTGATGTCGCGCTGGGGCGCTCCCCGGGTTCTGCTCGCCGAGTTCGTATGCATCGGTCTGTTGATCGCGTCGCTGGCCTACTCGAGCTCGTTTCCGCGCACCATTGCGATCGCGTTGGCTCTCGGTTTCGTCGCGCAGGGAGCGCAAGGGGGCCTGGCAGCCACCGCAGCCACGCTTTACCCTACTTCGATTCGATCCACAGGAGTCGGCTGGGCGCTGGGCGTAGGACGCGTGGGATCGATTGTCGGCCCGATACTCGGCGGCGTCATGCTGAAGCTGGACTGGGGGCCGCGTGAAATTCTCCTGGCCGGGGCGATTCCCGCATTGTGCGCCGCGGCCGCAACCCTGCTGACTACCTTGCGCGGGAAAACTTCAGAGGAATATCCGCGTGAAGCGGAGATCGTCGAAACGGAAATCTCCTGAATCGGTGAACGGTCCGAACCCTTTTTGTTTTAACCAATCTTCAGAAAGACCTTTCCGGTTGCTTTTCCCTGCTCGAGGGTTTCATGGGCGGCAACGATGTTTTCGAGCGGAAAAGATGCCGCGACATTGCAAATAAGCCGGCCTTGCTCAAGCAACTTTGTAATTTCCGCGATTGCCCGGGTGCGCTGGTCCAGTCTCATCTGGTAGACGAGCAAAAATTGCAGCCGGATGTCGTTCACCAGGCAAAAAGCTCCTGGAATGGTGGCCTCGGCGTCCGTGCCGTAGATGATGACGTCGCCGCGTGGCTTCAAGATCCCGGGCAAAAGCGCGGCGTTCGCCGTGAGGTTCACTTCAATCACCGCGTCCGCGCCCGATTTGCCGGTGATCGCCGCGACGCGCTCGGCGACATTCTCCGACTTGTAGTTGATGACATGGTCGGGGCCGCCCTCGAGCGCGACTTTCGCTTTCTCCGAGGAACTGACCGTCGCGATCACTTTCGCCTTGCGCTGCTTTGCAAACTGAATCGCGAAATGGCCCACCGCGCCCGCGCCGGCGTGGATCAGCACAAATTTTCCTTCCGGCGCCGCGATGAAATCGATCGCCTGCCACGCCGTCAACGCCGGAATGCCGAGGCAAGCTCCGGCTTCGAAACTGGTGTTCGCCGGCTGCCGCACGGCCATTATTTCCGGCAGGACGACATACTCCGCCGCGGTTCCATAGGGGCGCATGAACTGCGCGTTCCACGTCCAAACGCGCTCACCGATCCGTCCCGGCGAGACGCCCTCCCCGACCATGTCAATTTCCCCGGCGCCGTCGCTGTGCGGGATGACGCGAGGAAAGGGAATCCTGCGAATAATCCCGGCGCGAGATTTCACGTCTGACGGATTAATGCCGGATGTCTTGATGCGGACGCGCACTTCCCCAGCCGCGGGAAGCGGTGTTTCCATATCGCCGACGCGCAGCACTTCGGCAGCGGGGCCGGTCTTTTCGTAGTAGGCGGCGCGCATGCGGAGATACCTACGCCTTGGGAACGGGCGGCCAAATCCGAAGCGCACTGTTCGGCCCGTTGGGTGCGTGAATCAAATGGGATACTGCGAAGCGCGCGCCTGCCTTCACCGGCGATTTCGCGTTCGTGGCTTCGTAGTCCCGCCGGAAACCTTCGAGAGACGCAAACTCGTAAAAGATGGCGTGCTTTGCCCATCCGGCAACGGAATTCAGCTTCCGCGTCCTAACACTGGAAGGAACGGTGCACATGACCGGCAGCCGCACTTGAACGTACCACTCGTGCATGTCCTCCTCATCTTCAAACGGGCAATTGAAGCTGCCAATCTGCATGCACGGCGCGCCACGCAGCCCTTCCTTGTATGTGCGCGTCCCAAGTCCATCGCAGCGGCCCGCCTCCATCATCAGGTTCACACGTTCGCCGACGCGCATCGCAAGCATTTTCTGCCCTTGCTCGGGCAACGCGGCGTGGATCGCGCTGGGAGTCGGATTGCCGAACACAAATGTGTCCCTCGCGCCGATCATCAGAATGTATTGCGAGCCCGTCGGCACGTTTGGATCGTCTGTGTGATGAAGATTCGCGCCGGGACTGCCACCGGAGGTCAGCGTCTTGTAGTGCGCAGCCCACAAATAGCCGGGGCGCCTCAGAAGTCCCGGCAGGTACGTTTCATGGAGCCAGGAGAGATAGGCGTCGCGCCCGCCTTCCGGCAGGTCGTACCAAGTAATCCACAGACCGAGGTCGGGCGAAGGGTTTCTTTGGGTGCCCTCGTGCGCCGCTTTCTTGCCGCTCGCGGACTGTCCGCGCGCGTCCGCCGTTGCCGCGAGAGCGATTGCCGCACCGCCGACGGTCTTCAGAAAATCGCGCCGCTCGCTTGGCGTCTTTTCATCCCTTGCCATGCCAACACCTCCCGGTCGGGTCAAACCTGTACGTTCACAGAGCTTCTCGTTCAAAAGGAAAGGAACTCGCCGAAATCGTGGATTAATTTCCCGATTCAGCTTGTGGCCGAAACTCGATGCGCGCGAGCTTGTTCGTCCGCCCGTAGGGAACCCAGACCGAAGGCGGAGTCGTACGATTGTCGACGGCAATGTGGCGGTTCTCGGTGCCGCGCGTCGGCAATTCGTACTCGGTGAATTTCTCTTTCACCGGATCGAATTTCGCGATGCGATCGGCGTTCAGCAGGCTGATCCAGACCATGTGGTCCTTGTCCACCGCAACGGCGTACGGCTGCACGTATGGATGTGGGAAGGGGTACTCGGTAATTTTTCGCGTATGGATGTCGATGCGCAGCAAGCGATCCGCAAAGTATTCGCTCACCCACACAGAGTCGCCGTTCTTGTCCGCCGCGAGGCGCCGCGGCCCCTTCTGCTGGGGCGGGGCGTTGCTCGTACCGTCGATCGGCCCGGAGTAGAGGTCGCGGTCTTCGGAGGTCACTTCGAGGCTCGGCTCGTTCAGCGGGGGAACGACAATCTCACCCACTTTGCCCGTTTTGCCGTCGACCACCATCACCCGGTCAGCGCCGGGCTGGGCGATCCACACGTTGTCTTCCCGATCCACGTCGATCCCATACGTGCCTTTTCCGGTGGTGATCGCCTGGTAGATCGTGTACCTGCCTGTTCGTGGGTCGAGCTTCACGGCTCCATCGTTATAAGGAGCCCAGATGTTGTCCTTGGAATCGACCGCGATGAAACCGCCCGCTGAGGGAACATTTGCGGGGCGCGGAAACGTGGTGAACTTGCTCGTCTCCGCGTCGAATTCGGTGGGCATGCCTTCCGACAGGTTCGCTGCCCAGATGTTCCCGGCGCGGTCGATCACGGCGGCGTGCAAGCTGTCCGGGCTGCCCGCGGGCCCGCGCAAAATATAGTCGGTCACGCGGCCCGTCCGCGGATCAAGCTTTCCCAGCGAGCGATCGGGGACGACGTCGTCAACAAACCAAACGATCCCTTGCCGGTCGATCACAACATCGTGCGCCGATCTTCCTTCGTAGCGCGATGGCGTTCCCTCGGACCAGTCGCTGCCATTGTGAGGCAGGACCCAGCCGGCCGGCTTGTCCGGCCTGGGCAGATCGAATTCGGTGATGACGGCGTGCGCGGCGTCGCCGGAAGGCCGTGGCAGCAGGTGAATGTCCGCGAGCGTGGAATCCGGCCCGCGCACACGCGTCAAGTACGCCACCAGCTCGTCTTTATAGGCCTGCAGGATGTAGGCCTGCGCTTTGTCGGATTCTTCCCCCATCGGGCCTGTCTTCGGGAAGTTTCCAAGCGGGGTCACCTTCATCATGGTGTCCAGGATGGCGGTCCAGCCTGCCTTATCGAAGCGATTTTGCAGTGTGAAATTCGCCGGATGGCAGCCCGTGCAGTTGTTGAGGAAGATCGCCTTCATGCGATTGTCGGCGGGGGAATCGCCCGGCAGGCTGGCCATGAGCTCGGGCCCGGACAGTTGTTTCTGAAAATCGCTGAGTTTCGCGAGGGTGAAGTCTGCATGCTGTCCGTTCGGGCCATTCAAATCCAGTTCTTTCACGGAGGCTCCGAAGCCTTCCGCCTGTGCCCAAATCTTGTAATGTCCGCTTTCCATTTCCGGGAAGGCGAACACGCCGCTCTGGTCCGTGTAGACCGTCGTCGTAAACGTCTTGCCGTCTTCCCGCGCGGAAACGCCGATGCCATCGAGCGTGTTTCCCTCAGCGCCATGCACCGAACCTGACAAGACAACCATGCCCGCGCTAGCTCGCGGAAATACTTCCACGGCCGCGCATAACACCCCCAGAGCGAAAATACATGGAGCAATCACAAAGACCGTTTTCCGGCTCAGCATGGCGTATCTCCCGGCCTACATCGTCTTCAAGTAGGCAAACAAATCGTCCATTTCCTTAGGCGACAGTGCGTATTGGAAACCCGGCATATGCAGGCTCCCTTTCATCACAAAATCACGCAGTTTCCGCTCGTCATCCGGTGCTTGGTTCTTGAAGACGCCTTCGAGGCTCGGGCCAACGACGGGTGGCGAACCAAACTTGAGTTTCCTCGGCAGATGGCACAGGGAACACCGCTGCAGGAACAATCCCTCGCCCCTGCGCTGCGGCTCCGTCAGCTTCTGCTCGGCGCCCGTTTCTTTCGCGCCAGGCCGCTCCTGCGCGGACGCGTACGGCGTCCACACCCCGGAAGTGAAAACTCCAGCGACGACAAGAGTCCCCGTCAAAACCCGCAAAAATTCGGCATATTTCCGCATGAAGTTGATTCCCTTCTCCCGTGCTCCAAACCCTACGCCATTCCCTGGGGTGCGTCAATCTGTAGATTGAGCGCGACTTAGCCCCGTTGACAATACTCCGGCGTCGGCACAATGGAAGTACGGGAAAAAGCGGTCGTTGAAAGGCTACGGACGAGTGCGATGCAGCCTCCACGCCGTTCAGTCGGGGACGTGTCCGCCCCGAAGGGCTGCGTCGCCCTTCCTCGGCACATAAATGTCGCAATCGGGATCTTCGACAAGGAGTTCATAGCCGGCGTCGACCGCCTGGAGAACAGGCTCCGGGAAGCGCTCGTTCTCTGTTGCAAACGGTCCCAACTGAATGAGCGAGTACTCGACGGGATGAAACACCGTGTGCGGCAGCCGGGCGCGCAAATCCCAAAAGGATTTCACCGGCAGGCTGACCTGGATCGCGGCGTATTCGCGCTGTGCAATTTTTTGGACGATCTCGCGGCTGTCGAGTTTTCCTGCCCGCATGAATCGCTGGCTGTTGAACGGATCGTACAAATACGGTTTGCCGGCGGCATAGCAGCGCAGCAAACTTTCGCAAATTACCGGCCCGGGCTGTTTTGCCAGAAACGACACCTCCCGATCGAAACGAGCCTCTTCTTGCGGCAGCTCCCGGATGCCCCGCCAAAACGGTTCGTTTCCCGACGTCAAAAAAACAAGGATCAAGGAAGCAACGAGGACGATAGGCACCGCCCGAAGCTTTTGCGCCGACGGAAAACTCGAGGCTCGTCCCTGTGTAACCTCGTGAAAAAGCACTCCGATGATCATCGAGATGGCGAGAAACATATCAAAATCGGCGTTCATGGAAACGCCCTCTCCACCGCTCAACACAATTCCGACGAGCAGGGAACCGAAAAAAAAAGTCGAAAGCAGCCGGTCCAAGTGAATCTGCCGCTTCTTCAAGACCCAAATGCCCACGGGAAGCAAAAAAACGATCAGGGCCAAGTTCGTCGCCGCAAAATTCAATAGCGCGCGAACGACCGAATAGGAACGCCCCGACAAAAGGTTGGAGACGAAGAAAGGGCCGCCTGCCGCTGTGTTCGCCCAAACGGAGATGCCGCCCAGAATCCCCAGAAAAAGAACAAATTGAAAGGCCCTTCGGCGCGAAACAAACCAGAGATCCAGAAAGACCGCGAGCGGAAAATCGATGAGAGTGTGCTTGATATTCCCGCCCAGCGCGAAGAGCACGGCAACGGCGGCGATCGTTCCGATCCCCGGCGGGCGGGAAAGATACACGACCAAACCGGCCAAAAACAATACCTGCGCGAAGAGTTGCGGGTCATTCGCTCCTACATAACCGGGCGCCGAAGCGCAGAACAGCCCCTGACAATAAAAGCCCGCGAACAACGCCGCTGGAAGCCCTCGCGTCAGCCTCTGGACAAAAAGGCCTACGAGCACGCAGGACGCGGCCATCGAAACGAGTGAAAGCAGGCGGCCGGCAAACAAAGGATCGTGGGTGAGACGCGACAGGTACCCGAGCACATAGAAGGAAAGGGCCGGATAATTGACGGTCGTCCATCCGTATTTCGCTCCATAGAGCGGAACGTGGTGGGCAAACGCGATGGCGTTGTAGATGTTCCATCCCTCATTGTAGTTGACTTCAAAATGGTAGAACGCCCGGATGGCCGGGTAGGACGCGCCGGCAAGAGAAAGCAAGATCAGAAACCCAAGCGCCAGCCAGGTGTGCGAGCCTTGCGATGAAGATGGATCGTCTTGTCTCGCAACTTCGGCAATGCAATCGATGTCCTGAGTCCCGGGGCCCATTTCCAAACTCCAGTATCAAAAACGCACAGACGGTATTGAAATTCCTGCTCCTGCCGCTAGACAACTCAACGGTGAGGCCCGATCATCAAAAGCAGGTAGTCGAACTCCGTAATTGAGGTTCCTTGTCTTACCGGCAGCGATCGGGGGCTGTCGGGAGTAAACTGGTTAGCAACGATAAGGAGCAAGGACGATGACCCCCATCACGACAAACAGGAAAAACCGGATTTCGCAGGCGTCGCTCACAGTGGCAGGGCTAGGCTTGATCTTCTGCGCCGGAGCCCGACCGGCGCGTGCGCAGCAAAACCAACCTTCCGAAGTCCGGGCTGCCATGGAACAACAAGATGCTCAGACGCAGCCGCAGGATGCTCAGCCCCAAGAACAGACCAATCCTCAGGCTCAGGAGCGGCCGAACACCCAGGCCGTGCAACCAAACCAGTCGGTGCCCCTCCAAGCTTTAACTTTGCCTGCCGGGACGGTCGTTCGAGTGCGCGTCGATGAGTGGCTTTCGAGCGACCACAACTCGGCCGGCGATAGCTTCAGCGCCGTTCTGGAGCAGCCGATCGTGGTGGACGGTTGGGTTGTTGCGCGCCGCGGACAGGCGGAAACAGGCCGTGTCTCCTCGGCGAAGAAAGGCGGGCACGGCAGTGGAACCTCGCAGTTGGGGCTCGATCTCCCCACGCTGACATTGGTCGATGGACAGCAATTGCCGCTGCAGACGCAGTTATTTCAGACTTCTGCCGGGACTTCGCAGGGGCAAGACGCGACCGCGGTCGGCGTGACGAGCGGCGTAGGAGCCGCGATTGGTGCAATCGCAGATGGCGGCGTCGGTGCCGGGATCGGAGCCGGGGTAGGTGCGGCTGCTGGAATGATCGGCGTGCTGGCCGCGCGTGGAAGGCCAGCCGTGGTCGCCCCCGAAACGGTGTTGTCCTTCCGCTTGCAGTCTCCGGTCACGATCTCGACGGAGAAAAGTCAGTTGGCGTTTCAACCTGTGACGCAGGCGGACTACGATTCACACGCGCCTCAAAATCGTCCGCGCTTGGCGCCAGGGCCGCCCGCTCCGCCCTACTACGGATACCCGTACGCCTATGGTTACCCCTACCCATATCTCTATCCCTACGCTTATTATCCCGGGCCCTTCGTCGGATTCGGGTTCTACGGCAGGTTTGGCGGCTTTCGGCGGTAGGTTTCGCAAATCGCCGCGCTGTCGGCCATCGTAGGGATGGCTGGCAGAGGCAACGGCCTAAGAACGCGATTTCACTTTTGAGTCTTGGTTTCGCGTAGTCGATTGCGGCGCCGCCCCAATCGGAGAAACGCCGCGGCTGGCGCCGAAGCGCCGAAGAACATTGCGCGTCATCGTTTGCACCGCGGGATTCTCGAACCTCTTTCCCGCGATGCCCGGATCAGAAAGACCCCAACTCCATTGCATCGTTCCCGTTGCGAAAACGATACTGCCGGAAGGCGCCGTATACATCACCATATCCGAGTATCGCGTTTCCCCTCGAAAGGGATAGGGTGAGTGCGCTAGCTGCATGGTTCCCGCCGGAGTGTGGTCGGAGCTTCGGTCTACTTCGTAGCCCAAAAGATTCGGCAAGAGATCGCCCGCTTTGAGTCCGGTTCCCTCGAACACCCAGCTCGAAGCGTCCGAAATAACGATGTCGCCCTGCACCGGGTCCGATTCGTACATCACGCCGACCAACGCATCCTCGGATCGGTCCACGGGATGCGAACGGAACTTCACGGTGGTCAGGCGCCTGGTGGGGAGATCGTCCGCGCTCGATATTGGATCCGAGTCTTTGTTCTTGTAACAAATAATTGTGCGGTCCGCATCGCCTGTGATGGAGCTGGGCTCGAAGCGAATCTGCCAATACGCTACGTTCGACCCGAAAAAGGCAAGGTCGATGCCGTTGTCGCGCGCGGCCTCCACATGGTCGCGCATTTGCCAGGACCAGTATTCATCGTGCCCCGCGGAGAGGAACGCCTTGTGCAAGGACAGCCGTTCGCCGTGCTCGTGTGTGTCCACGTCGGTCGTGTAGGTGACGTCGTATCCCTCTTTTTCGAGAAATTGAACCAGGCTCAGTTCCCAGTTCAAAAAATGCCCCGTACCGTGGTCGTGCAAATAGGGACGGTTGAAGGAGACCTTCGTGGCGCGGGGCTTGGTGTAGAGCGATTTTCCACCCCAGTCGTTGTAAGCTTCGTAGGTCGTCACGCTCGATTGAAATAGCAGATCGGAAGTGCGGCCGTCGTCCCGCACGACGAAGACGATGTAACCCTGCTTCCCGCTCGATCCGCCCGTGAGTTTCGCAACGTAGATTCCGCTCGGCCAAATCTTTGGATCGGCTGGCGCCGGAATGCGGAGCGTATAAGGATCTTGCCAGTCGCACTCGATGAGTCCCGACGCGAAGTCCACGATCGGCGGCGCCTGAGCGACTCCGCGCCGGGTGACGGGCGGCATCATTTGCTTCATGCCGCGACCGCCGTACCAGCCGACGCGCAGCACCTCAATCGTGTAGGTCGGCTCTTTCGTGTTTACAAATAGCTTGATCTCTTCGCCGCGATTGATACTCACGGCCGATGCATAGCCTTCGATCTCGCCGTCGGTCGCCGGATTGGTAAGCTGAAGGGCCGCAATGGCAGCGCTCGAGTTTTCCATCTCGAGTCCCGTCGGAGCCACCGCGTTCGCTGACGCGATGCATCCAGACAGGAATAGACACACTCCAAGCAGTGTCAGAAAGAGCGGCACCCAAAGGGCCGGCGCGGGCAGAGTCCCCACGCGCAGAGGCGCACTTGGCGCTCTATCGACAGGAATATTCCCGCCGATCACTCCCAAACTCGACAATTCGTTAAGACCTGGTAATGAGAGGGCCCGACAGCTCCGACAGAAAGCTGGGTGCGAGTATACGACAGCTTTCCAAGATATTTATAACTTTTTTGAAAGTTTCGAAATCTGAGACGTCTTCGCTGATCCGAAGAATTGGCGGGCTCGCGATCTGAATATCAAGAAGGCCCTCGCGAGAGAGCGGCAAAACAGTTGAGCGCCTGGCAGACCCTGGAGGCAGAAATTACCCGCGACCAAAAAACTCCTAATCGGCGAAAGCCGACCGCGTGGCATCTTTCTTGTCGCGCGCCGCGATTGCGGCTCGCCACGCGCGCAGGGTTTCGCCGATCGTCCATGCTTGCGCGACGCATCCGTTTGGCCGGAACGGTGGGTCCCCGTCAAATATTTCGCTCGCGGTGCCGAGGCCGGCGGCTTCGATGTGGCGAAACATCGGTTGCAGAAAAGAGAGCGCCGTCTCGGCATCCTCATACACGCGCAAGTGAGCCAGCACGAACGGGCCCAGGAGCCAGCCCCACACAGTGCCCTGGTGATAAGCGGCGTCGCGCTCTTCAACGCTGCCTGCGTAGTGCCCGTGGTAATCTGCCTCGCTTCGCCCGAGGCTGCGCAGACCAAATGAAGTCAGAAGTTCGCGGGCGCACACATCTACGACGGCGCGCTGCTGGTCCGGGCCTAATGCAGTCTCCGGCAGCGAGACCGCAAAAATCTGATTCGGCCGCAGGGACGCGTCACTGCCGTCCGGACACCCGGGGGCGTCGATAACATCGAAACAATATTGCTTCGTGGGATTCCAGAACCGTGCGAAGCCGGTTCGGGCGCGCGCAGCAAGACTTTCGTAGCGGCTTGCGGGGCGGCCAAGAGCCCGCGAGAAACGCGACATCGCGGTTGCCGCATTGAGCCACAGCGCGTTGACCTCGACGGGCTTTCCAATGCGGGGAGTCACCACGCGTTCGCCGACCTTCGCGTCCATCCAAGTGAGTTGGACCCCCGGTTCGCCGGCATACAGCAAACCATCCGCCGGATCGACGCGAATGTGGTATCGCGTGCCGCGCACGTAGGCATCCATCAGGCCGCCAAGCACGGGGTACAACTCGTGCAACAGGCCGATGTCACTCGTCGCATCGAAGTACTGACGCACCGCCTCGAAATACCAGAGGGCCGCATCGACTGTGTTGTAGAGCGGAGTCTCGCCCTCGGGCGGCAATCGATTGGGCAGCATCCCTTCGCTCGCGAAGCGGGAATACGTTCGCAAAACATTGCGTGCCAGCCAAGGCCGGCCCGTCGCGAGGCACAATCCCGGCAAGGCAATCATGGTGTCGCGTCCCCAGTCGCTGAACCACGGATAGCCGGCAAGGATGGTTTTCGCGTCGTTCGCACCCTTGAGCGGCCGCGCGGCGATGAATTGGTCCGCCGCGAGGACGAGCTGCTGGATCGCCGCGGAAGAGGCCGGCGTGGTCCCGATATTGGCCGCGAAGAAACGGTCCAGCAGCGAGCGCGATTCGCTTTGGCGCTTGGCAAATGCAGCCTCTCCGTTGAGCGAAGGCGTCGCCACGGTGCTCGCTACAACGGTGAGGGACCCGCCCGGAGCAATCATGGCTCGAAACTCACCAGCGAAAAAATGGTCTGTCTTGTCGGGAAGGCCGCGCGCCCGCTCAACGGCAAGATCGAAATTGCGATACCAGTCCCTGGCCAGCCCCACCGTCGCCGAGTCGCTCAGAACATAAAATGGGACTGCGCCTTCAAAAGCCTCCACTTGCAAGCCTCTGTCAACCGGGGCAACCTTCATGGGACGATTCCAGGCGCGTGTCACGCGATGCTCCTCGCAATAATCCGCGAGCGCTTTGATCGTCAACTCGACCGGAGAGTCCCCCCTCACAAGCCGGTACAGGACATACGTGGTGTTTTCACCCGATTGCATGAAGACACGCTTCTCAAGCAAAGCATCGCCCAGTGCGAATGTCCAGACGGGCGTCGTGCCCTCTAAATGGAACCGCTCGATGTTGCGGTACCCCTCTGGAGACATGGTTCCTCCCGCCCAGCGGTTCGCGAAAAGCTCAAATTGGTTGTCTTGATAGCTCGCGGTTTCATCGAGCTTTGCCAGCAGGAGGGTACGTCCGAGAGGCGGGCGCAGTGCGGCAAAAAGAAGCCCGTGGTAGCAACGCGTCTGGTGCCCGGCAATCGTGCCGAAGGCATAGCCCCCGATGCCATTGGTCACCAGCCATTCGCGCGATTCCGCCGCTGCCAGGTCGCAGCAGATTTCGCGGCCAAAATCGACGACCGCGGGGAACCCCGCACCGGGCTTGTCGGGGAGCCGCTTCATTCTATGCAATGATGAAGCTTTGAAATCATTTGGGCCAGCAAAAAATCAGAGTGTCGAATCGCGCTCGATGGCGAGGTAACATCATCCGCCAAACATACAGAAAACAAAGGTGTTGATCGAGGCGATCCTGGGCGCCATCCAAAACCATTTGCCGAAGTTACTTGGACGACGGCCGCGCTGTTGGAAGCGGCTCGGGGTTCTCTGCGTTCGACTCCAATTTCGCCACCCAGCGCGACAGGTGATTCAGTGAAATCTCGTGCGTGCGGTCGAGGTGAAGGGGCGATATCGAAGCGGCACCATCAAAAATCGCCGCATAATCGCTCCTGGGATCGAGCCCTTCGATGTGCTCCTGCTCGAGGAGCCAATAGAAGCTGCGTCCTCGCGGGTCGGTTCCCTCTTGCAAGACGTTGCGTGTGACCTTTTTCGACTGGCGTGTAAACCGGACGGCGCCGTTCCACACGAGCGGCACGTTAACGTTGAGCAAGACGCCTGGTGGCAAACTTTCGGCCAAAACAATTTGTGCCAAATCCCGGGCCAATTTTGCGGCATGTTCGAAGCGGAATCCCCTGCCCTTATGCGCGACCGACACAGCAATTGCCGGGATCTGGTTAATTGCGGCCTCCATCGCCGCGCCTACGGTGCCGGAATAGAACACGTTTTCGCCCAAGTTGCCGCCCCGATTGACGCCTGAAATGACGAGATCGGGGCGGTTCGGCAAGAGCTTATTCAGCGCAAGAATCACGGAATCCGCCGGCGTCCCATCGACAGCCCACTCCCGCCCGCCAACTTGCTCCCAGAAGATTGGCTGCCGCAGCGTCAGCGACTGCGCTGAGGCGCTCCGCTCATGGCTCGGCGCGACGACACTGATCGTTCCCAGTCCTTCGACCGCCTGGACAAGCGCCCGCAAGCCTTCCGCTTGGATACCGTCGTCGTTCGTAATCAGAATGTGTGCCATGGATGCGTCAAAAACGATGCTTCTATTCAAAAAGAGAGAGATGCCTGCGGATTCGCGGGCCAGGAAAATCCTCTCGGAAGCTGATCCTAGCGGGTACCCAACGACCCTTGGCGGCCACCCAGTCCATTGCCTGCCGTCAAAACGAGCTTCATTCCAACCTACCCCTGTACTTTAGCAGCAATCGGGAGAAGCCAACAAGCCACTCGGAAACCTTGGTTTCCCAGGATGCGATGGGAGGTGAAATACCACGTAACGAGGTAAATCCGGCACAAAAATGGTCGGGACGACTGGATTCGAACCAGCGACCTCACGCACCCCAAGCGTGCGCGCTACCAGGCTGCGCCACGTCCCGACCGAGCGAGCACAACGACTCTATAACTTCGTCAGCGTATCACTCGGATTCGAGGACCGTCAACAAGGAGCGGAGCGAGTCGCGCAGGTCCAGCAGAACTTTGCGGTTAAGCGCTGCGATTTGCGGCGATACCAACGGCTCGGCAATCCCGCCATTGTGGCTTTCGACTGCCACAAACGGGGCTGCACCGGCGCTCGAACCATTCGTGCCTTGGGCTTGATCGCGCAGGTGCCGCCGCGCGCCGGCAATGGTAAAGCCTTCGTCATACAGGAGCCGCTTGATGGTGAAGACGGTCTCGATGTCTTCGCGGCGATACAGTCTGTGCCCCTTCGGGCTCTTGACCGGCTGGAGCATTGGGAATTCCGTCTCCCAATAACGCAGTACGAATTGCTTCGTGGAAGTCAGCCGGCTGACTTCGCCGATTCGGAACAAGCTTTTGGCCGGAATGGCCGATTCGGAATGTCCGTTACCTTCCATGGCTTCCGCCCCTCACGTGAGTCCAGCCCCAATCCTATTCCGATTCTCGCGTGTGTCAACGCCCTAAGATGCAGCTTTCGACCGGCTGGACCGGCGCCCTCGTTCGCGCCTCTGTTTTAAACGCTGGAGGAAACGAATCGGTGTGCCAATAAAATCGAAACTCTTGCGCAACTGGTTCTCGAGGAACCGTTCGTAGCTGAAATGCAGACGCGCCGATTGATTTGTGAACAGGATAAACGTCGGCGGCGATACGGCTGCTTGGGTCACATAGTAGATTTTCACTTTGCGTGCGGCGGGCGAAGTCCCACGATCGAGATCCACCTGCGAGATCCAGCGATTCAGCTCGCCGGTCGAGATGCGCCGGCGGCGCGCGTCGGCGACGCGGTCAATCAAATCGAATAATTGTTCTGTGCGCTCGCCCGTTTTCGCAGACACAAACACAATCGGCGCATAATCCAGAAACTTGAAGCGGGTGCGCACGAGATGCTCGTATTCTTCGAGGAGTTCCGCGGGATTCACTTTTCCCGTCGCTGCTTTCTTGCGGGCAAGGGAGGTATGCTTCGCGCGGCGGCCCTCCACGACGTGGCCCTTGCGCGACTCCTCGCGTTCCAGGTCGCGCCGGGCCTTCTCCGCGGCCGCTTCGAGCGCCAAGTCCCATTTGTTCATCACGATGATGACGGAGCGGCCGGACTCCTCGGCATAGCCGGCGATATTCGCGTCGTTCGACGTCACGCCCAGGCTCGCATCGACAATCAGCAGCGCGACATCTGCCTGCTCCAGGTGCCGCCGCGCCATGATCACGCTCAATTTTTCCGCAACGAGGTTCGTTTTGCCCTTGCGGCGTATCCCCGCCGTGTCCACGAAGCGGTACGCGCGTCCGCCGCGCTCCACCATCGTGTCCACGGCGTCACGGGTCGTTCCCGGAATATCGGACACGATGGATCTTTCCGTTCCTGCCAGGCGATTGAGCATCGTCGATTTCCCGACGTTGGGACGGCCAATAATCGCGACGTTGATTTGCTTTTCGGCGGCGGGTTCGTCGTGCGCGGCGCCGGAAGGGCCGAGACGCGCCGCGAGCGCGTCGAGCATCGTGTCAACACCGTAGCCATGCTCGGCCGAAACCGGAAACACTTCGTTCGATAGCTCGTAGAACGGCGCGGCCAGCAACTCCTGCATCTGCGAATCAACTTTGTTGGCGACGATCGCCAGTGGTTTCCCCGTGCGGCGCAACAGGCGCGCGAGTTCCGCGTCGAGCGGCGCAAGGCCCGCGCGTGCATCCACAACAAGCAAAAGCTGCGACGCGTCTTCGATCGCCACGCGCGCCTGCCGGAAGATTTCGCGCGGGATCGCGGCCTTGTCGTCCGGCACGATGCCGCCGGTATCGACAATTTCAAATGAGTGCCCCTCCCAGGCCGCCGTACCGTAGATACGATCGCGCGTGATTCCGGGCTCATCCGTGACAATCGACCGCCGTGTTCCCGTCAGCCGGTTGAACAGCGTGGACTTGCCCACATTGGGCCGTCCGACAATCACCACCGATGGCAATTTTTGAATCACTATTTAAGGTGGGCTTCCAGCAGAACCCACACCTCGCAACTACAACAAAATTGTAAACGCGATACTCGAAGCTTCTTACTCCATCTTCCTAAGAGAGGAAACAGAAGCGGGTGGTGACAGGTGAAGCGGTTCCCCCGCAGTCTAAAGTCTCTGGTAGAACAGGCTTTAGCCTGTGGATTTTGGTCTCATATGGGCGAAATCCGACAGGCTGAAACCTGTCCTACTTCGAAAAAAACCGTCTATGGCAGATTCGCGACTTTCCTCGCGTCGCCGGTCAACTGAAGAATGTGCATGCCCGTGTTGGCGCGGTCGACGATGTAGATGTAGCCCCGGTCATCCACCTCCACGTTGTTCGTCTGGATGGCGATTTTGCATTTCTGATCGGCGCCTGTACCGACGCAGCGTTTATCGGTCTTGTCCGTGACGGCGGGAATGAAATAACCGATCTCCACCGGATGGAACGGATTGCGCACGTCGATGGCGTGCACGCCCGCGTTGAACGTCGCGACGAAGATCACACGCCGGTAGTAAATGGGCGTCAAGTTCTCATTTGTCGAGTGCATGCCGAAGCGCCCGCCGCGGCTGCAAAAGTTACCGCTCGACTCCGGCACGTACCAGGTGGACGCGCCCATGATTTTCGCTGGGTCCGTAATGTCAAAGATGTGCACCATCTGCTCGGCGTCGTGGCATTCGTTGTCCACGGTCTCACCCGCAACGACGACGAAGTCGCGCTTCGCCTGCGTTCCGAATTTCGCAAAGTCCGGCAGCACCATCCCGAGCAACGGATACGTCGTGTGCGCGCCCACTTCCGGCGGCAGATTGAGCCGCGCCACCATAGGATATTCAAGGTTCGCTTCCGTCGGGTCCTTGGGACCCTGGAGGAGTTTGTCGCGGTCCAAAATTTCGATGACGCCGTTTCGGGTCGTGCCATAGGCCGCGTAAATTCGATTGCCCGCCGGACCCGTTGACATGACGCCATGCATGTCGGACGGCGTCGGACCGGTAGCCCCGGGCTCCTGGCCGGGCAAGCCGAAGTTGCGAATGAAAACAGGCTCGCTCGGGTCGCTCAGGTCATAAACCTGCATCATGCGCTTGGCGCGCCAGCCCGGTACGCCAGAAACGAGGTAGGCGATTCCCGTATCGCATTCCCACCAGTTCTTGTGGGTATCGACCAGCCCGCTTTCGACCACCGATACGCGGGTCGGCTTCGCGGGATCGCTCACGTCCCAAATTTCGTGAGAGGCGTTGCCGCGGGCGCGCAACAAATAGAATTTGTTCTTGTTTGCGCGCGGGAGCTGGCTGCCGTCGCACACGCGCGTCATCTGCGCGCCGCCCGATTCGAACCCGCTCACCATTTGCGGCGGGTCGCCCGGAATGTGCGCCAGGTATTTCGGATTTCTAGGATCGGTCACGTCCACGATGGATGTGCCGTTGTCTTCCTTTTGGCCGGTCAGCGGATTCACGGTCGCGCCGCTGTGGTGTCCAACATACGCGATCCAGCGGTCCCCCTGCTTGTGGATCGTCGGCTGATACGCGCTGCGCCCCTGCAAATCGCTATAGCCCACAAGCTCCATGTTCTTGCTCTCGGCCTGCTTTTGAGCCAGCGCGGGCACGGCAAGGTATCCCGAAAACAATAATGCTAGCGCAAGGATGCGACGGCTTCCGATCCGCATTTGATGCTGATACATGTGTCCTCCCATTTCGAGTCTACCGCCTGCGCGAGCGCGAAGAATTACGCAAACTCAGTTCGGATTCTTTCGCATCTCTATTCCTATTGGGAATTCCCGGCCTCAAAGTGTACACCTGAACCCTCTTTTCCACGTATGACTTCAAGTCTGATACAGTGCCCCTCAAGTGCCGCAGCATCCGATGCTCGATCGGTCTGAAGCAATTCTCCAATGAAATATTCCGCCGGGTCGCTGCGTAGTATCCAATGGATGCGAGAGGAAATCCCGAGGGGATGAGCCCCGCGGAACAGGCCGTCGCCACCGAGCGAATCGCCCAGGCCCGGGCTGGAGACGCCGAAGCCTGGGGCGATCTATATCGGCAGTTTGCCCCGGCGATTTTTCGCTTCTGCCGCCGTGCGATGCCGACTCGGGAGGACGCCGAAGATGCCACGATGGACATTTTCGTCAAAGTGCGGCAAAAGCTTTCGCAATACGATGCCGGCCGCCCGTTCACGGCGTGGTTGTATACCGTGGCCGCGAACCACTGTTGGGACCTTTTGCGGCGCAGAAAATTGCGGCAGGACCGCGAGACTGGAGAGATCGAGAATCTGCCGCTCGAGCATCCCGATCCGGGCCAGCTCGAGCAGCTTATTCAGCGCCGCACGAGCCAGGAAGTGCGACGCGCGCTCGACAAGCTGCCGGCACGCGCGCGCATGGCGCTTGTGCTGCGCTACTACGCGGACATGAGTTACGACGACATCGCGGCCACCTTGGGCGTGCGCCGCAACTTCGTGGGCGTCGTCCTGCTGCGCGCGCGCCACCAATTGCGCGAGAGCCTCGAACGGCCAGGCGGGGCGAGTCTCGCCCGAGGAGGCAGCCAATGAACCATTTCGACGAAATGGCGTGCCTGCTCTATCTCGAGGGGCAGCTCGATGCGGCGCGCTCGCGGGAGCTTGCCGCGCATGCCGCCGAGTGCGCGCCGTGCCGCGACCTGCTCCACGCGCTGGAACGCGAAACGACCCTACTTTCGAACGCGCTGACCGAAGACAACGAAACCATGCCGGCGCGTCTCTTCGGCGCGCAGGCGCGGCCGTTGCCTTCCTGGGTCTGGACGCTCGCCTTTGGCGTATTTGCGGCGGGCGCGTACTGGTTGTGGATCGATGGGATCAGTCCCTGGCTCAATCAACTGAGTAGCGCAGGCTTCGGCGAAACGGATTTATTCAGCATGATCGTGTTCAGCGGAGCTTTCTGGGAAGGATGGGGTGACATGATTGACGCGATACAAATCAGCGTATTGATCGCAGCGGGGATCGTAGCGCTCGCGTGGATTCGCCGTCGCCTGCGCCGCTCGGCGGCGGTCGTGGTGGTGCTCTCAGCGCTGCTGATTGCCGTCGCACTGCCTCAGCAGGCCTCCGCGGCGGACGTGCGGCGCGGACGAGCCGTTTTCATCCCCGTGGGCGAGACGGTACACAACGACCTGATCGTCATGGGCCCTTCGGTGAGGGTCGACGGCACGGTAGAGGGCGACCTGATCGCGTTTACGAGGAATCTCACCGTGACCGGGCACGTCACGGGCGACGTGATTGCATTTGCCGCGGAAACGATCATCGATGGAAACGTGGATGGGAATGTCCGAGTGTTTTCGCAGAGCGTGACTCTGGAAGGTGTGATCGGTAAGAATGTTTCAGCCTTCGCAAGCTCAATTGATCTGACCTCCAAAGGAAGCCTCGGGGGCGAAATGCTCGCCGTCGCGGGCCAGGCGTACCTGGACGGCAAAATCCAGCGCGACCTGCTCGGGCTACTCGGCAGGGCCGATCTCGACGGCTTCATTGGCGGGGAGGCAACGATTCGAGGGGGAAATCTTACAGTTGCCTCCGGGGCGGAAATTCGTGGGCCGGCGACGTTTGAGGGCCGCGAACGGCCGGTCGTCGAGGCAGGAGCCAAGCTGGCGAGTCCCATCCGAACGGAACTCACGCGAGAGATTCGACGCGCCAGAACATCGGCTGCGCGCACCGTAATCCGCTCCATTTTCAGCTATGGAGCCGCTTTGGTCGTGGGGATCTTACTCCTCGTCGCCTTTCCGCGATTCTTCCATGTCGTCATGCGTGAGGCGGGCAGCATCGGTGTGTCGATTGAAGTCGGGGCGCTGGCGCTCATTACGAGCGCGTTGCTGCTGATTCTCGGCGTGCTCCTGTTGTTTATCGGCGTCCGCGCTGGAGTGGCTGGCGCCCTGGGTTTCGCGCCCATCCTATATGTCGCGCAGGTGTTTGTCGGCACGTGGCTCGGAAATAAAATTCTGGGCGAGACGCCGGGCGTCACCAGCGCCGTGATCGGACGAATGGCGTTAGGTTTGCTCATCCTGCATGTGGCGGGGATCGTGCCGATTCTAGGAAACTTGACGTGGTTGATCGTTCTGCTCTGGGGAACGGGCGCCGTGCTGCGGGGCTTTCATCGAATTTCGCGCGTCGAGGAAGCGCCTGTGCCCGCGTAAAAAAACGCCCAGGCCGCCGTCGGGTTACGAGCCATCCGAAAGCGCCGCTACGGCTTCAGTTCGATCTTGCTCGCGACTTGAGTAAGCTGGCCGCCAACGTTGAACATCGGTCCTCGAGAAGCAATATCCAAGTTATTCGCGATTTGAGAAAAGGGAATCGTCTCGCCGGTTTCGTTAGACAGGATCGCCAACGAAGACGAGTCCTGCACTTGAATCGTCGAAAAACCATGGCCGGTAATGATGAAAGGCAGGCTTGCCATGAAGAATGTGAATGACCCGACCGAGCCCACGCTGCCCGCAACCCGAGTGGATCGCAGACGGACGCGATCCGCATGAAGTGACGTGCCTGACGAACTGGTGTTCCTCCGGATCGAGACTTGCTGGCCTACTGCCAAATCCGTTGGCGTGGTCAGAGGAGCGAAGGAATACCCACTCGTGCTGATCTGGACGTTGTCCGCGTGCACCAGATCAATGTCGAATGGGGTAGCGGGCGAGATCGAATACTGTACCGTGGCAACGTCGCCGATGTTCAATCCCGAAACGGTCGCCGATTCAGACAGCGTGACAATGTTGAATTGCTGCGATCCCAGGTTCGTGCTTACCACCATTCCTTCCACCTCTGTGTCGGAACTGTCAGCGTCCTCGAAGACGATGTTCCGCCCCAGTAGGGTTCCATCTGACTGGATGCCGACGTCCACGCTGACGATCTGACCGTTCTGCAGGCAAGAAATGCCGGGCGTCCCGCACGAGAATTGAAAAAACGTCGAAGTATTGTCCACTTTCAACGTGTACGATCCCGTCGCATTGGTCAGGGTAAACGTGCCGGCAGATGTGCTGATGGATGAGACCTGGCCTATGACGTCTTCGGCTCCCACCAGGGGCGCGCCGGTGCCCGCGGGGATGAATGAAGTAGCGGTCGTGCCAGCGCTAAAATCCGCGGCCAGCGCCGAGGAGAGCAAATTGTCCAAGTTGACATCGATCAGCAGGCCTGCGTTATTGCCTGACGAGATCGTAAATGACGTTAAGGGAACCTTCGTCGAGAGATTGGCGACGGTGGTGGGCGCGATTGTGCAGATTGCGCCCACATTGCAGGTCGTCGTTCCGGAGACGATCACGCTCGCCGTGTCGTTCTCAATCGTGAGAACGGGATTCGCGAATGTGAGCGTCACGGACGTAAAATTGCCTGCTGGCATATTAGTCGCCGTGGCCAGGTACGCGATGTCGGTTTGAAGCCGGGTCAGCTCGACCGTCGTCGATCCCGAAAACAAAGTCACGTTCCCAGGCGTGAGCGTCGCTCCGGTCAACGTCACCTTGGCGGAAAGAATGCTCACATTGGAGGGAGGCGTGTCGGTCATGGCCAGAACGACGGAGGAGTTGCCCGTGTTCTGAACCTGCGAGCCCAATTGCGTGTTGCTGCGGCAGCCGGCGAGCGCCGCGCAGAAGACCATCAAGGAAACTGTCCGGATTAGCCTCATTCGAGCCATGGTATTCCAAGATCGGTGACGGAACCGCCCGCTAGGCAGCATCCGCTGTGCCCTCTGTTTTCCACGGGTTGTGACGCATTCAAACCTAGCACATCGAACCAGTTCCGACTGGCAAATTGGGGCGATGGTTGAGCAAAGAGTCCATGTCCCAAAGGCCAGTCGCCCTCCGTTTGTCGCCCGCCTCTTGTGAAAGCCAAACAAACGGAAGCGGCGCCCCAGCTTTGCCGGGACGCCGCCCCGAACGGCAGTTACCGGTCAGACCCCTACTGGGCCTGGCCGGTGGCATTGAGCAATAGTTGCGTGCCTCCGTCGAGGTGCACGTTTTTCGTGGAAGAGACAATGAGCGATCCCTGCGTCGCGCTCGACGCCGCGGAATCGATGGACAGTCCTTCGAGGCCGAACACGCCGTTGCTGTTCGACGCCAGCCGGCCTGTCGAAGTCAGCCCGCCAACGGCTCCCGTGGAGCGAGCAGCCGCGCTGAGCGTCCCGCCAGCTGTTGAGGAAACTGGGCTGGCCGTATTCACGACCGCGCCTGTGGTTGCGCCTGCGGTGGAAGCCACACCACCAACGAGGCCACCCCCGCCACGCGACGAGCCGGACACCGCGCCCACCCCGCCGCCGGAAACCAACGCGTCATCCGCCCCTGCTGTAGCTGCGGCGGCAGACTGAGCGGCAGCGAGCGCCTGAATCGAGGCGCCAAAGGGCACTTCCTGTCCATTCTTCAGCACCGCGTGATCGAATACGATGCCGAGTTGCGACTGCGTTTGCCCGCTGGCTCTGGCCTGTGCCTGGGTCACGTGCCCCTCAAGACGCGTGCCCCGCTTCAACACGACTTTGCCGTCCTGCTTGACGTCCTGCGCGGTGCGCGCTTCCACCGGATCGCCAACCTTGCTCCGTTTCGCATCGAGGGATTTCGAAAGCGTGGCGTCAACTTTGGTGCCATTGTTGAGGTTTTCAGAACTATTTCCCGAATTCGCCGAAGCTGATGTTGAGGCCGAACTCTTGCTGTTCGCCTGCACGCCGGATTTGTTTGCCTGCACCGAGTTCTGCGACTGCGTCGAGGCGCCCGCCTGCGCCGAAGCCGATGTCTGCGCGGCGGCTGTGCACGTGCTCAAGACTCCGACGGCAAGAACTGAGAGTATCCATTTCATAAAAAAATGCCTCCTCTGGGCCAAACTGGATTCGACTGCCTGAACTAATCCCTCGGATCTTCCTCATTGAAATTGCTGACATCCGGGGATGCAATTCCTGCGCCATAGGACAAGCCTTTTTTTTTCATGTGGGTACAGGACAAAGCGATTCCGGAGGTAAATGAAGGTCGAGTCAAATTTAGCCAATTGGGAAATTTCTACGGAGGCAAAGTTTTTCCCCTTTTTCGCGCCGGAAAACAGCGCCGAGCCGACAAAAAGCGGGGGGCTAGACGAGGCTGAGGCTGCGACCCACTTCCGCGATGATTTCGCAAGCGCGATCGAGATCCGCGCGCTTGTGCGTCGCAGTCACCATGGCGCGGAGCCGTGCCTTGCCTTCGGCGACCGTCGGAAAACCAACCGCGGGAACGTAGACGCCCGCGTCGTACAGTCGGCGCGAAAATTCGAACGCCTTCGCGGCTTCGCCCACGTGGATGGGAGTGATGGGAGTCTCGGTCGCTCCGGTGGAAAATCCAAACTTTTTCAGGCGGCGCTGGAAAAATTTCGCGTTCGACCATAGCTTCTTGATCAGTTTCTCGCCGTCCGGAGAATCGAGCAGCGTGAAAGCAGCTTGGCACGTCGCGACAACCGAAGGCGGGTGCCCGGTCGAAAAAAGAAAGGGTCTCGCGCGATGGTACAGAAAGTCGATTAATTCGCGTGATCCGCACACGTAGCCGCCCATCGCGCCAACGGCTTTGCTGAGAGTGCCGACCTGAATGTGCACGCGGCCGTGGCATCCTAGGTGGTCCACCGTGCCGCGGCCGTTGCGGCCAAGCACGCCCGAGGCGTGCGCGTCATCCACCATCATGATGCAGTCGAACTTTTCCGCGAGGCCGCACAAATCCGGAAGCGGCGCGATGTCGCCGTCCATGGAAAAAACTCCATCGGTGATCAGCAGTTTGTGGCCGGGCCAGTTTTCCGTCTCCCGGCAAAGACGCTCGCAGTCCGCAACGTTCTTGTGCTTGAACACCTTGATTGTCGCGCGCGACAGCCGGCAGCCATCGACAATCGATGCGTGATTCAGTTCGTCCGAAAGAATGAGATCGTCTTTCCCGAGAACCGCCGCCACCGTTCCCGCATTTGCCGTGAAGCCGGACTGAAACACGACGCACGCGGCGGTGCCTTTGAACCTGGCAATCTGTTCTTCAAGCGCTATGTGCAGGTCCATCGTGCCGGCAATGGTGCGCACGGCCCCCGCTCCGACACCGTGGGTGCGGATCGCTTCGATGGCCGCGCGGCGAAGCGACTTGTGCGTGGTGAGACCGAGATAATTGTTGGAACTGAGGTTGATGACGTCTTTTCCGTCGAAATGTGCGATGGACTTTTGCTCGCCTTCGAGCACGCGCAGGCGGAAGTGCAGCCCCTTGGCCTCGAGGCCGGCAAGTTGCTCGTGCAGATAGGAAAGAGGATTGGAATTGGCCGCGGTCATGAGAGCCTCCCAGGGCGAAGCGCTTCGCTCAGCGCCTGTGGCTGGACGCTCTATTGTACGCGTTCGAAGGTGTAGCCAGCAGCATCGAGCGCGGCAGTCAAATCGGAGACGTGCTCCGGCCCGCGCGTTTCCATCGTGATATCGATGGCGGCGTCGCCCAGGACGACGCCGTAGTACGCGCGGTCGTACATCGTTTCAACGATATTGGCTTTTTGGTCGGCGATCACGCGCGCCAGTTTTTCGAGCGCCCCGGGATGATCGGGCAAATGGATGCGCAGGCGGACCAAACGCCCGTCCTTTACGAGCCCGCGCCGGATGATGAGCGAGAGCAGCGATACGTCGATGTTACCCGCGCTCACAAGCACGCCAAGTTTTTTCCCGTGATTTGGAGTTTTCTTATTCAACAGAGCCGCAGTGGCCGCCGCGCCCGCGCCTTCCGCGAGCATTTTTTCCTTTTCAAGCAACTGCAGGATCGCACTGGCGATTTCTTCTTCATCCACGGTCACGATTTCGTCCACGTATTTTTGGACGAGTGGAAAGGTCTTTGCTCCGGCGGATCGAACGGCGATGCCGTCCGCGATGGTTTTGTTCGCGGGCAGCGTGACGAGCTTCCCCTCGTCGAGCGCCGCCTTCATCGACGCGAGTCGTGACGATTGCACGCCGATGACCTGAATTTTGGGATTCGTCCCTTTCACGGCGCAGGCCACACCCGCAATCAGGCCGCCGCCACCGACGGGAATGACCAATGCATCGAGGTCGCCGTGCTGCTCGAGCATTTCCAGGCCCAGTGTGCCTTGGCCCGCGATCACGGCTTCGTCATCGAAAGGATGAATGAATGTCAGGCCGTACTGCCTCGATCGCCGTACGGCTTCTTCGCACGATTCATCGTAATTGGCGCCGGCAAGGATCACTTCCGCGCCATATCCGCGCGTGGCAGACACCTTCACAAGCGGTGTCGTCAGCGGCATGCAAATCTGCGCTTTGATGCCGCGCTTCGTCGCGTGATACGCCACTGCCTGCGCGTGGTTTCCCGCCGAGGCGGCGATCACGCCACGCCGCCGCTCCTCTTCCGAAAGCAGGAGAATCTTGTTCAGTGCGCCGCGTTCCTTGAACGCTCCCGTCATTTGCAGATTTTCGAGCTTCAGAAAAATCGTGTTGCCCGTTTGCTGCGAGAATTTTTCAGAGTGCACGAAGGGCGTGGCGACGATCGAGCCGCGGATGCGCGCCATCGCCTCCTGAATCGAGCGAAGCGTCACCGCGAGCAATGCGCCCGAAGACGGCTGTGCTGGCATCTAAGAATCTCCGTCGAACCCGTCACAAATGCTTCATGACACAGGCGAAGCGAGCCGTATGGCGTTGACAAACGCTATAGCATTACACAACGCACGGGCGGACACCAGATCGTGATTCCTGACGCCAGAGATGCCATTTGATTCCTGGCGGCGCCGGGGATTCTCCTTGATGGTCAGTCCGGGGCGCGTTCTGCACCCAGAAATCTCTCGTTTCGCGGAATTCCCCAGCGCAGAGAGATTCCTCGCTTCGCTCGGAATGGCACTTCGCCTCGATGTGCCACCTCAGAACTACATCCAATGAAACCACCACCTTCCTGACTCGTCCCCCCAAAACCAAGAAAATCGTACGATTCGGCTCCAGTTCTATTGTGTCCGCCCAGGCCCGCCTGTGGTCTTCTGAGAGAGTACCAATGCCGGACACACGTGTACCCAAGACGATATTTTTTGCGATTCTTTTCGCCGGCCTCGTGCAATGTCTTCACGATTTTCCGCTTCTGCCCGATCGCCTTGCCTCGCACTTTGACGCCGCCGGCAACGCCAACGGCTGGATGACCAATCCGCAATTTTGCCTGACGTACGCCGTCATGCTTGTGCCAACGCTGGCCGTTGAATTCTGGGTGTCGCGCCGGATTGCCCGTACCCGCGAAAATCGCCTCAGGCCGCCCAATAAGGAGCATTGGCTGGCACCAGAACGCCGCGCCGAAACATTCGCTTATTTCGGGCTGTTTTTCGCGTGGTATGGCGCGCGTTTTTGCTGCTTGTGGTTTTTGCGATGGGGTTGGCCATGCGCGCCAATCTTAGCGCTCCTCCGCAGCTTCCGGCGGGGCCCATCCTGTCCGCGATTGCCGCGTTTGTACTCTTCAACATTGTGGGAGTCATCGCGACATTCCGCCGGTTCGCAAGGCCTGAATAGCTCCGTGCAGTGTTTGTCTCCGTGAGCGCGTAACCTGGCATGGCCGGCATGCTTCCGCTACAATCACGCCCGTTCCGGCTGCTCGGACTCACCACCACACAATGAGGAGACGAGATTGAGCTTCGGCCAGCGCGTGCGGGAAATCCGAGAAGGATTCGAGCCCGCCTTCTGGGTCGCGAACATCAGCGAGATTTTCGAGCGGCTGTCCTACTACGGCGCGTTTTCCTCGCTCGCCAACTACCTGCACGAGTCGCTGAACATTTCGACCGAGCAAACCGGCTCGCTCGCGGGCCTGTTTGGAGGGATGGTGTGGTTCCTTGCAATCGTGGGAGGGGCAGTCGCGGACCGGCTTGGCTTCCGGCGCGCGCTTTCGCTTGCCTATCTTATCCTCGCTTGCGCATATTTCCTTCTCGGCTCGCTCGGAGCCGCCTGGCTGGCGCCGGTGCGGAGCGCGGTGCCGCTCCCCGGTCTTCTGGCATTCGTGCTGGTTCTACCGGCGCTCGGCATCTCCATGGTGAAGCCGAGCGTGGTGGGAACGACGGCGCGCGCGTCGAGCGAAAACGTGCGGTCCATCGGGTATTCGATCTATTACACGCTCGTGAACATCGGCGGGGCGGCGGGCCCATACGTCGCGTCCTGGGCGCACCGGCATCTGGGCGTCGAAAATGTGTTCCGCGTTTCCGCGCTTAGCGTTCTGCTGATGTTTTTCGCTGTGCTTTTGTTTTTCGAAGAGCCGCGACGCTCCGGGGAAATCCAAGCAACACGCCTCGCCGGCGCCGCGCGAAATCTGCTCGCGGTGTTGACCAATCCACGCTTCGTACTGTTCCTCCTTATTTTTTCGGGTTACTGGATTGTGTTCTGGCAACAGTACATTGTCCTGCCGATTTACATTCACGGATACATCGACTCTCGTGCCGACGTCGAACTGATCCTCATTACAGACGCCGCAACGGTCATTTGTCTGCAGTTTGTGGCCACGTACTTGACGCAGAAACTTCCGCCGTTTCGGGCGATCACGATCGGGACGCTCGTCTCCGCGCTCGGCTGGCTCATCGTTGCCGCCCGTCCAACCGTGTGGGCGGCCGTGCTGTCGATTTTTGTGGTCGCGCTCGGCGAGATCATTCTTTCGCCGCGTTACTACGAATACGTTTCGCGCCTCGCTCCGGCGGGCCAGCAGGGAACATACATGGGCTTCGCCTTTGTGCCGATCGGAATCGGATCGCTTGTGGGAGGATGGCTGGGCGGCCGGCTCATGCATCATTACGGCGAAGCTTCCCAACACCCCGCGCGAGTCTGGTGGGCGATCACCGCCATTGGCGTCGGCACGAGTCTGCTCCTGTGGCTTTATCACTTCGCGGTGAAGACCGAACTGCCTCCCGCCAATTCGTGACGCTCGCCTCCGAAATTCTCAACAAGACATCGAAGTAACGAAAAGACGACACCCGCGAATAAGGCCCGCGAATTCGCCGCCCGTCAACGGCATGATGGGCGCATGGTTGGCCTTGCATGAAGGACCGACTCCTCGCCGGGCTGCTGCTGGCCGCCGTGGCGCTGGTCTACGGCAACACGCTCGCAAACCAGTTCGCCATGGACGACGAACTCTACATCATGCTGAATCCGCAGGTGACGAGTCCTTCCCTGCACCGGCTATTTTCGCCGAACGCGGTGAGCAGCGTTTATCGGCCGGTATCTTTTGCCGCACTCGCGCTGAATTGGGCGCTCAGCGGAGCCGAGCCGCTCGCCTATCACCTGGTCAATCTGCTGCTCCACGCGGGCGTGACGTGGCTGCTCTACGTGCTCTTACAGGAATTGCTCGGTTCTTCTTCCGAGGGAAAGCTTGTCGCGTTCGCCGCCGCGCTGCTCTTTGCGGTACATCCGATTCATACGGAGGCCGTGTCCTGGGTGGTCGGGCGCGCGGAGCTGCTCGCGGCGGGATTTCTGTTCGCGGGGTGGATTCTGCATTTGCGCGATCGTCCCATCGCGTCTTTCGCCTGTTTTGCCCTGGCGTTGCTGTCCAAGGAATCAGCCGTCGCGTTCTTTCCTTTGGTGCTCGCCGGCGATTACGCGAGCGGCAAGTGGAAGCCGCGTCTTCGATACGTTTTTGCCGTCAGCCTCACGCTACTTTACATCGGACTTTTCTGGAAAGTTCAGGGCGGCCACTTTGGGCCAGTCGAAATCCCGAATGCCGACAATCCGCTCGCCCATCTTCCGGCCGGTTGGAGAATTCTCAACGCCTTGCGCGTCGCGTGGAAATACGCCGCGCTTCAGATTTATCCCGTTGTGCTCTCTTGCGATTACTCCTTCAATCAGATTCCGGTCTACCGGGATTTGCGGCATACGCTGCCCGCGGCTCTTACTGCGGCCACGGCCGCGGGCGCCTGGGTCTGGGCACTCTGGAAGCGGCGGCGCGCGTGGGCCCTCGCGGGCGCGATTTATCTCGCTGGCTTCGCTGCGACGGCGAACGTTCTTGCGGCCACAGGAACCATCCTCGGCGAGCGACTCGCGTATCTCCCGTCCGCTGGATTTTGCCTGATGCTGGCGCTCGGATGGAGTCGGCTGCGACAAAAGCAACGAACTTTCGCGTGGGGGCTGCTCGTCGCCGTCGTTTTGGCTCTCTCGGCACGGACTGTGGCCCGAAACCGCGATTGGAAAAACAATTTCACTCTTTACTCTTCCGCTGTGCGCGCCGTCCCGAACGACGCGAAAATGCATTCCAATCTCGCAGGCGAGTACCTGGTTCGCGATCAGCTCGACCCAGCCGCCCGGGAGTATCAGATTGCACTGCGCATCAATCCAGAGTCCGCCGACGCGCTGGCATTCGATTCGGTGCTGGAATTTCGCCGTGGAAACTATCAAAAGGCCGGTGCCCTGATGGAAACAGCGCTGAATATGAGCGGAAGAAACGATCCCCACTACGATTTCATGGTCGTGAATTTTGCGGAGATCCTGATGAAAACAAATCACGCGGACGCGGCGCTCGGTTTGCTGAACCGCGAGATTGCCGAAGCGCCTTCTTATTCCCCGGCATGGTCCGCGCGCGCCGAGCTTCATCTCGAGCAACGCGAATTCGCCGCCGCTCGCGAAGATGCGGAAGCCTCTCTGCGCCTCAATGCCGGCGACGCGCAGGCGTTGGATGTAATGCAACGACTGGCCGCCGCGGGGCCCTCCGCGTCTCCACGTTGAAAGCCCGGGCTGCTTGCAGATCCGGTTACGGCGACTTCGTCTTCCCGCTGCTGAGAGAAGGAAGAAGTTACGCGGAGCGCGATTTGGATCGGTCGAGCACGGCAAGCGCCTGGTCTGTCGTGACAAGGCGCGCTCCAAGGGAAACTAATTCCTCGATGGCCTTCACGCCATCCGCAGCCTTCAACGTCTCGATGGCATCGCTTACGAGAGCCACGCGCCGACCGCGCTCGAGAAGCCCTTTCGCGGCCAGGCGCACGCAATACTCCGTGACCACGCCGAACACGAAGATTTCGGCGTCCGGATCCGTAAATTGAGCGGCCCGATTGAGAACGATTGGCGTGTTTGGATTGTCGAACACGTCGAGCGTCTGTTTTTCAAGGATCACCTGTTGATAAAGGGAAAGATCCTGCGGAACGATGGCGCCGGCGCGATTTGGGATCAGGAGCACCTTGTCCGCGCGCGCCTCGGGAATGATTTCCGCGCCAGGCGTGCCGATGACGCAATGCGGAGGAAACCGCTGGAACTCCGGATCGCCCGGCACATGGAAACAGGCGTCTCCGATGATGAGCACGCGGTCCTGCCGCGCCGCGTCCGTCAGACGGTCAAGATTCGGAACCAATTTTTCGGCATTGGGAACGTAAAGTTTGCCGCCCGGAAGCATGAAATCCGCCTGCGTATCGACATCCCAGAAGATCACCGATCGCGAGACCATCGTGTCTGTCCCTTATCCCGGCAAGCCGCCGGTCCACGCCGCTGCGGTCTTCGGCAACCGTGCCTACAACCCGCACCTAGACCATTAGATGCTAGATGCGCGCCGCCCGCTCGAGCCGGCGGCGCACTTCCTTTAGCATATTCTCGAGCCGTTCGCTGTGACGCACCGGATAGGCATCCCCTTCGGCCTCCAAACCGCGTACTGCTTCCGGCAACCGCGCGATTTCTTCGGCGCATCGCCGGCGAGCTTCTGCCAGGTCCGTGCGCGGCGCAATTCGTTTGCCTTGGTTCATCACCGGAATGAGCAGGGGCTCCGCTCCGGAAGACTTTTCATCGGCGAGAGCGATCGTATCGCCAACAAAACGCCCGCGAAAATCGCTGGCGCGGTAGACCTGCTTCTTGCCCGGATACGTGGCTTTGGCCGCACTGAACTTCGCCACCGAACGCACTTCCCCTTCGTATTCGGTTTCGACAAGTTTGTAAATCACGCCGAGCGTCGGCGAGTCACTCGAATTGACGAGCGCCGTGCCCACGCCGAATCCATCTACGAGCGCGCCATCGGCGAGCAGTTCGGAGATGCGCTCTTCGTCCAAATCACCCGAGGCAAAGACGATGACGTCCGCCCAGCCCGCCTGATTCAGACGGTTTCGAGTCCAGATGCTGTCCGCCGTGATGTCGCCGCTGTCAAGGCGCAGGCCGCGGGGCTTTCTTCCCATGGCGATAATCTTTTCCACGGCCGCGCGTACGTCATAGGTGTCCACGAGCAAAACGGCCTCGCTCGGAAAAATATCAAGAAATTTTGCAAACGCCTCTTCTTCGTCCTCATGCGCCATGATCCAAGAATGCGCCTGCGTGCCGTACACCGGAATGCCGAATTGCTTTCCAGCGGCGACATTGGAAGTTCCCTGGCACCCCCCGATCACGGCCGCGCGGGCCGCGAGCACGCCTGCCTCCATTCCGTGCGCGCGGCGGGAGCCGAATTCGATCAACGGCCGCCCGCCTGCCGCCCGCGCCATGCGGGCGGCTTTACTCGCGATCAACGTCTGAAAATGGATCGCCGACAACAAAAACGTTTCGACGATCTGGGCTTCGACAGCCGGCCCGGTGACGCGCAAGATTGGCTCGCCGGGGAAAAATACAGTGCCTTCGCGCATCGCCCAGACATCTCCCGAAAACCGAAACTGTGCCAGATATTCGAAAAAATCGGCTCCCAGACGCTTAAAAACAGGCAGCTTCCGCAAGTATTGAATGTCTTCGTCCGAAAACCGGACGTCCTCGAGAAACTCGAGCGCCTGATCGAGTCCCGCGGCCACCAGAAAATTCCTACGTGGAGGCAAAGAGCGCACGAATAGCTCGAATGTGAGACGGGCATCGAATCCAGTGGCGAGGTAACCTGCCGCCATCGTCAATTCGTACAGATCCGTCAACAAGCCGGACTGATGGGAATGAGGAGCCATTTCGTGTCCAAAGCCATTATGCCATTTGCCGGAACGATGACGCCAGCACACGCGAGCGCGCGGGAACATCACGCACGTTTTCCGGTCCAAACGAATCTTACGTAGCTCTTTGGTAAGCGGTGAGAATGTCCGGCAGGGAAAGCACTCCCTCTAACTTGCGCGACCCAGCGCGGCTGACCACCGGCAGCAGTTCGTGGCCCTGAATGAATCGCAACGCGTCGTCCAGGCGCTGGTCAGGATGCAAGACGGGCAGGCGCGCCGTCGGCAGAGCTTCGCGCAGCAACGTTTCGCCGGGATGCTGGGAAGCCAAGGCGGGCAAATCCTTTCTGGCGACGCCAGCCCAACGGCCCGTCGGAAAACGCACGAGCAAGATTTCCTCGGTGGAAGTCTGCGCAATCTCCAGGGCGTGGGCGAGCGCGTCGCTCGCCTGGAGCGGCGGGGATTCCGGCCTCCGCATGGCGTCCTCGACGCGCAACACGATCTGCTCGCGTTGTTCCTCCATGGAGGGCAATTCCAGATCGTCTTGTTTGGCTAGAAGATCGAACAGCGCCGTATCCTGATATTTGCGGGAGATCAAGTAAGCAATCGTATTCGAGATCATGACAGGCAGAACAATGGAATAGCTTCCTGTCGTTTCAACGACCATGAACACGGATGTGATCGGAACCCTGAGAAAACCCGCGAAGAAGGTCCCCATGCCGACGAGTGCAAACGGCCCCACGGACGCGCTGACCTGAGGAAAAAAGTGATGCTCGAGTCCGCCGATCGCGCCGCCGATCATGGCGCCGATAAAAAGTGTCGGCGCGAACATTCCGCCGGGCGTGCCGCTGACAAATGACAAGCTGGTGGTCAGTATCTTCGCGAACCCTAGAATTGCCAGAATTTCCCACGCGTACTGGTTGTGGAGCGCCTGATCGATGTAGGGGTAGCCAGCTCCCATGGCCTGCGGAATTCTCAGGCCGACCAACCCGATCAGAAGTCCCGCAGCCGCGGGCTGCAGGTAAAACGTCCATTCGGGCAACGCGCGGAGCTTGGGCCGAAGATAAGCGATGATCGCTGTGAACGCGAGCGACAAAACCCCGCTGACGACTCCCAGTACGGCGTAGGCAAGCAGTTCGGCGGGATGGGCGAGCGTATAGGTTGGAACGCGAAACATCGGCTCGCCGCCCAGAAACGATCGCATCACGACGGCGCTCGAAACCGCCGCAAGCACGATCGCTCCCAGTGCGCTCGCGCTCCAGGTGCCGATCACCTCCTCGATCACAAATAGCACTGCGGAAATGGGCGCGTTAAACGCGGCCGCGAGACCCGCCGCCGCGCCGACCGGAGCCAGCAGCCTCAGCTTGTCCCTCGAAAGTTTCAAACGCCTTCCGAGCGCGGAAGCGATTCCCGCGCCCATTTGCAGCGAGGGATCCTCCGGGCCGAGCGAGTGGCCGCTGCCAATCGCGATCGAACACGTGAGAAATTTTCCGATGACGGTGCGAAAAGGGACGTATCCGTCGAAGACGTAGACAGCCGCCTTGGTCTGGTTTACGCCGCTGCCGCGGGCCGCGCGAAAAAATCTTTGCACGAGGAACGCGACGATCAATCCGGCCGCTGCCGGCATCAACAAAACCCGCACCGCTGGCGGCGCCAGCGCCGAACCGACAAGACCAAGCCGAATCCATTCAATGGCAATGCGGAAACAAACAACCACCATTCCGGAAAACAATCCGATAATCACCGCCAACAACAGAAATAGGTTTCCCTCGGAAAGCGTCACCAATCGAGCCCAGGAACCGAACCCCTCGCGACCCGCCTCTTTGGACTCCAAGGCAAGGGAGCCGGCGCTGAGGGAAGGAGTTTGTGTTTCCGCAATCGGAGGGTTGGGATCGCTCATGGCGTGCTTCCCTCGTGTCGCCTTTCGATCAGAAGCAACGCTTGATCCACGCCGGCCGCAGGTCCACAAATTTGCGAAGTAGCGTCTTCGATTCGGAAAACGAGCTGCATGGCTTCGCTTCGTTCTTCCGCACTCTTGCCAAGAGAACGAAGATTCACACGCTTTTGCAAGTCCTGCGCATCGTTGTTGAGGGGCTGCAAGTCAGACGGCGGCTGCTTCGAGGGTGAGTTATCCGCAATGGCCTGCGCGCAATTTCGGAGCCGCGCGAGCGCCAGCCCGAGATCGCGCCAGGACCGCCGCGCCTGCTCTTCGTCGCCCAATCCCACCAAAAAGGGGTCGTTGCCCAGAACGTCGCGCACAAGCACCAGCGAGGCGTGGATTTCTTTGGAAGGATTCTCGCGATCCACTTTGGAGAAATACATCTCCGCCTTCAAATAGTCGCCGACCTGGTAGGCGGCCTGCCCGGCCTCGGCGAGCCATTGGCTCTGCCTGGGATTGGTCCGCAACGCCGCTTCAAATTCAGACAGGGCTTTGCCGGGCTCTCCCGCTTTCAGGAACAGGCCGCCGGTCTCCTCGTGCAAGAGGCCGTCCCCGGCGGGAGTGTCCGCCGCGAGTCCGGCGATTTCCGCTTGCGCGTCATTGGCGCGATTGTGGGAGAGGAGAAATTCGCACAATTCGAACCGCACGTTTCGCCGGGCAAGGGCTGGATCCTTATCCCAGCTGCCGAGAATCGCACCACGAAAATAGTGAATCGCCTCGTCCTCGTCCCTGAGTTCTGCTGAATCATGAGCCAAATCGAGATTTACTTCGCCGGAGCCCGGGGCTCTCTCCCAAAGATTCACAAGATACGATCGCGCTTCGGTGAAACGGCCGTCGGCCAGCAAAGCCTCGGCCAGGCGGAGCTCGACCTGTTGATTGTCAGGCCCATAAGAAAGCGCGTTCCGGAAATCTTCAAATGCTTTGCCCGGCTTTCCGGCGGCAAAATCCGCATTCCCCTGCTGAAACCATTCCGCGACGAGTCCTTCCTCGCGGGCATGATACGTGCGCGCAAGCGTGGCCGTCACAGCAAACAGCAGCGCTAGAAGAATCAGGCTCAACAACAGCGCTCGCCGCTGGACATATCGCGAGACGATATTTGGAGGCTCAGGAATCACAATCCAAAGATAACTCAGTTGGCGAGTGAAACGAGAGATTTCTGACCGGCGCAACGTGCTGCAAAGTTAACCCGGCGCAGACAAGGCATAGAAAAACAAAGCCCCGAGGTGGGGCGCGGGGCAAAAAATGGTTTGCACATCACTGTTTTGCGCGTGTTGCTGGGTGAATCGACAGGTGAGGCCACGTCCCGGCAAACGCCAAAGCGCGTTCGGAACCACGGCGAGACACCCAGCCCGCACGTCACATCGAAAAAATCTGGTTGTACAGTGCGTCTTATCCGAGAACCGCGTCCTTGAGTGCCTTCGCGGCACGAAGACGCACAACGGTTTTTGCCTTGATCTTGATCGCTTCACCCGTCTGGGGATTGCGGCCCATGCGCGCCTTGCGATGCGCCTTCACGACGCGCCCGATATTCGGAATGACGAATTTGCCTGCACCGCCCTTCGCTTCCTTCACCGCCAGCTTGAACAGTTCTTCGAAGAACTGCCCGGCGACTTTCTTGGGCGTGCCGACTTTATCGGCCATGTGTGCGACGATTTTGGACTTGCTCAGTGGTTTTGCCATCTAATTTCGTTCTCCTCCTCAGAATTGAGACTGCAAATATGCCGGCCCGCCCCAAAAGCGCAAGAGCCACGCACGGCGAGCACTATACGGGCGAAGCTGGCCCAACGCAAGAAAAAACATAAAAAAGGCCGATTTGATGCGGCTTCCAGGGGCATGCAGATGCGGAACCATTTCGGGAATGGAACCACGATTCCTGCGCTCGCCTCCATTGTGTAAATTTTTGTTGGGGCTCGTTTGGTTGGGATCGTCTCCTACCGGCAATGCGGATGCGGTGTGTGCTATTCTTGCCGCTCATTTTCATCTGAGGAGCGGACATGGCAAACTGGAAGGACCTCGAAAAGCAATTCTCGGCGCGGCTGGCGCTGGTCCGGCGCCCGGTCGCCATTTCATTTCTGGACGCGAAGCCCTCGGGCATTCCCAAATTTTCGGGAACCGAACCGGCCGGGTGCAGTTTTTGGCGGCTGGCCGCAGCGGGGCGGACGTTCTACACGGTTCCGTCCGACCATTTCAATTGCGCAGTGGGTGCCTACACGCACAACGTGCAGCTCCCGCCGGAACGCGCCGGCGAAACGGAGGCGACGCTGGGCATGATGTTCAATCTCGGCTACGTTCGGCCGGAGGAAGTTCCCGGCATCCCGCGTCTCGCCAAAGAGCCTGCCGCGGTGGCTTTCGCGCCTCTCGGAGATGCGCCTGTGCCGCCAAGCGTCGTTTTGTTCACGTGCAAGACCTCGGCGGCGATGCTGCTCAACGAGGCCTCGATCCGGGCGGGCGCGAGCAGCCCGCTGCCGTTGCTCGGCCGGCCGTCGTGCATGGCGCTGCCGGCAGCGCTCGCGCACGGAACCGTGTCGAGCCTGGGCTGCATCGGAAATCGCGTGTACACGGCCCTGGCGGCCGACGAACTGTACATCGTCATTCCCGGAGCGAAGCTCGAAGCGGTCTCCGACGCGCTGGGAATCGTCACTTCCGCCAACGCCGCGCTCGAAGAGTATGCGCGCGGGCGGCAGGCATCGCTCTCCACCGTTTAATCGGCAGGACAAGCTTCAGCCTGTCTGGTTTTGACCTTCCGTGGCGACAACGGAAGCCACGTCGAGAAGCGAAATCCTGTCTTACAAGTTGCCCAACCCCTCATAAAACTGCGCGACGGCCTTGATCCCGCCGAAATAATTTTCGAGGGCAAGGTGCTCGTCCGGAGCGTGCGCGTTTTCGTCCGGCAATCCGAAACCAAGAAGAATGCACGGCACCTTGAACGTGTCATACATTTGTGTGACAAACGGAATAGACCCGCCTTCGCGGATGAACACCGCGCGTTTGCCAAATCCCTTCTCGAGCGCGTCGTGCGCGACTTCAAAAAACGGATGCGTGTACGGCGCGGCCCACGGTTTGCCCTGGCTGTGCACGTCGAGCTTAAACGTCACCGTTTTGGGCAGCAGCCTGCGGATTTGCCGTTCGACGAACCGCGTGATCTTGTCGGGATTTTGATCGGGCACGAGGCGCGTTGAGAATTTCGCGTACGCCTTCGACGGGATGACGGTTTTCGCCCCTTCGCCCGTGTAGCCGCCCCAAATCCCGTTGAGCTCGAGTGTCGGCCGCGTCCACAATTGCTCCACAATCGAAAACCCTTTTTCTCCGGAGAGCCCTGGCGCGCCCACGGTTCTCCGAAACTCGCTCGCCTTCCACGGCAGCGAGTTGAGGGCTTTGCGCTCGGCCTTAGAGAGTTTCGCAACGTCGTCGTAGAAGCCGGGAATCGCCACACGGAAATTCTTATCGTGCAACCGGGCGAACAATTCGCACAGAATCGTGATCGGATTCGGCACCCCGCCGCCGAAAATTCCGGAGTGTAGATCCTGCGCCGGGCCGGTGATTTCGATCTGATAATAGTTGAGGCCGCGCAGCCCGTATGTGATCGAAGGAACCCCGCGCGCGAGCATTCCGGTATCGGAGACGATCAATGCGTCGGCTTTGAGGCGCGTCTTGTTCTTGCTCACAAAATCCCACAGGCTCACACTGCCGACTTCTTCTTCTCCTTCGACCATCACTTTCAGATTGATGGGCAATTTCCCGGCCGTCTTCATGATCGCGTCGAGCGCGCGGATGTGAATGTGGACCTGGCCTTTGTCGTCGGCGGTGCCACGGCCGTACAGGTGGCCGTTGCGGATGGTGGGCTCGAACGCGGGCGAAGTCCACAGCTCGAGCGGCTCGGCCGGCTGCACGTCGTAATGGCCGTAAAACAAGATGGTCGGCTTGCCGGGCGCGCGCAAGGATTCACCGTAGACCAGCGGGTGCATTTTGGTCGGCACGATTTCGACGTTGTCGAGGCCGGCCGCCGTCAGCTTGCCCGCGACCCATTGCGCCGCGCGTTCAATGTCCGGCTTGTGCTCGGATTGAGCGCTGACGCTCGGAATCCGCAAAAATTCATAAAGCTCATTCAGATGTTCTTCGCGCTTGGAGTCGATGTATTCTGTCAGGTTCATCTGCGGCCCCTTTGAAAAGATCACGGAAGATGGAGGTCCGGGAAAATCATAGCGCGTTCCCCCGCTTTCAGTGCAACGAAACGCGCGCCCAGAGGACCGAGCCACGCCGGGCCACGTTGCACAGGGAGAACACACCGGAGACAGTCTCGTTGACGGCGCTATCGAAGTGCCGCAGCATAGAATCACCATGCCCGAGATGGATTACGACAAGCTTCGCCGCAGTACGCGGGTTTTCATGCGCGTGCGCGTGGTGGTGGCCGGAAAGAATTCGGACAATCGCCGCTTCCGCGAGGCCTGCGAGACCATCGTAATCAACGCGCATGGCGGCCTGATGTATCTGAACCAGCCGCTCACCATGGACGCCATGCTCGTCGTCACCAATCCGTTCACGCAGGAAGAGCAGGAATGCCGCGTCGTGTACCTTGGCGATGCCACCGACAAAGGCCAGCGCGTAGGCGTCGAATTCCTCACGCCCGCGCCGCATTTCTGGGGCGTGGATTTCGTTCCCACCGATTGGCCCGCGCCGCCCGCCTCCGTCAGGCCAAGCTGACCGCCTCGCTCGAGGGCGACACCGCTGGTTTTACCTATTTACTTGGATTGTGATTCCGCGATTTGCTGCTGAACGTGCGTCCGGAATTCGAGCGGATGGGCGATCATGTTGAATGACTCGGGCGTACCGCCGGTCCCGCGGACAATCACGGTGCCGTAGCCCAGCATTCTTCCCATCACGCTCTCTTCCACTCCGATGCTTTCCACGCGCGTCAAAAACAGCTCGACCGTTTTCCGCGTGGCTACACCAACCTTCGCGACGACGCGTTTGTTGGTCACCGTCATTTCGGTCGCGTTCCTTTTCAGGATGCCTTGTGCGATGAACGCGAGAGCGACAACCAGCAATATCACTCCCCCCGCAATCAGGGACTCGGTTGTGACGCGGTTGTCACCGGACCGGGCCGCCGAAAGCACGAGCAGCGCCAGCCCCGGCACGCCAAAAAGCAAGCCAAGCAACACCGGCCTGAGCAGCACGATCCAATGCAGCCGCGTCGCGTATACGATCGTCTCTCCATCAATGAGATGTTTATCCAAATAGCTCATGGCGCTCCTTCACGGCTGCGGCCGGTCACAATGCAAGTCCCTTTTCGCTAGCATACGCGCCACCAAGGGCGGAGCGAAATGCGCGGGCGAGCCGCTCGCACGAAAATTTGGGTTAGAATGCAACGCATCGCGTTGTTGCGCCACTTCTTCCTGGATGGAACTGGCAAAATGAACCACGGAGGATACCGCCTATGAAACGTGATCGAAATACGAGCGGCGCGCGCCTAACCCGGCGCGACCTGCTGCAACGCGCGGGCTGGGCTGCCGCAGCCGCGGCGTTTCCTCCGGTGATGGGGCGCAACGCAGGGCTGGCGCTGGCGATGCCAGCAGAAGGTGTGAGCCGGGTCATGGCCGAACTTAGCTCGTACATGACCGAAGCGCGCAACCGCGCCCTGCCGGATAGCGTACTCGAGGAAGCAAAGCACCACACGCTCGACACGATCGCGGCCATGGTATCGGGCTCCGAGCTTCCCCCCGGCCGCAAGGCGATTGCATTCGCGCGCGCCTATGGGGGCGAAAAGATCGCTACCGTCGTCGCCTCAAATGTTCTTTGCGGACCGCTCGAAGCGGCCGTTGCAAACGGCGTGCTCGCTCATTCCGATGAAACGGACGACGATTACTCGGGAGGCGGCGGGCACCCAGGCGCTTCGATCGTTCCCGGCGCGCTCGCGGTCGGAGAGCAGTTCGATGCAAGCGGCGCGATTTTCCTGCGCTCCGTAACGCTCGGCTATGACCTCGGCATGCGCTTCTTCAAAACGTTGGGCAGCGACATGGTGCTCCGGGAAACCAACAACCTTATCGGAACGTTCGGCGCGGCGGCGGCTGGCGGCTGCATCGTGGGCTTGAACGCGCAGGAGATGCGCTGGCTGCTCGATTACGCGGGCGAGCAGGCCGGAGCCGGCCTTGGGGTATGGCGGCGCGATACCGACCATATCGAGAAGGGCTTCGTGTTTGGCGGCATGGGCGCGCGCAACGGCGTCATGGCGGTTCTCCTGGTCCAATCGGGTTGGACCGCCGTCGGCGATATTCTGTCGGGCTCCGACAATTTCATCCAGACCTATTCTCCCAAGGCCGATCCGGCGGGTCTCGTTGACAAACTCGGTGAGCGTTACGAGGTGGCGCTGACGACCATCAAGAAATGGTCGACCGGCGGGCCGATCCAGTCGCCGCTCGACGCGATCGAAATCATCCGCAAGCGGCATCCCTTCGAGGCGGACGACGTGAAGCAAGTCGTCGTGCGCGCGGCGCCGAGCGGAGCCGTCACCGTGAACAATCGCGAAATGCCGGACATTTGCCTACAGCACCTCGTCGCCGTCATGCTGATCGACAAAACGGTGTCCTTCAAGGCGGCGCACGACAAGGCACGCATGCAAGATCCCGAAGTCCTCCGCCAGCGCGCGAAGGTACAACTCATCGGCGACGATGAGCTCGAGCGCCTTATTCCGAAGCGCGTGGCCATCGTCGAAATCACCCTGAATGATGGTACGCGCCTCTCTGAGCGCGTGGACACCGTGCGCGGCACGCCCGACAATCCGATGAGCCGCGAAGACGTCGTGGCGAAATCCCGCGATCTCATGGAACCCGTCCTCGGCTCGGCAGGCACCAAGAGCCTCATCGACAAGCTGCTGAGTCTCGAAAAGACGACAAGCATCCGTGAGCTTCGCCCGCTCCTTCAACGGACTTGATGGATCGAGGCAAGGAAGGGGACAAGGCATGAGACGCGATCAAGACCCCGCATTGTATTTCCCGCCCAGCGCAACGAATCTGACGCGGCGCACGCTGCTGCAACGTGCGGGATGGGCGGCCGCGGCGGCGGGAGTTTGGCGCGCACCGGCGTTCGCCTCCGAAACCATCAGCCCGGTGATGGCGCGGCTCAGCTCCTACATGAGCGAAGCGCGCAATCGGGCGCTGCCGGATGATGTCGTCGAGAAGACGAAACAGCACATCCTGGACACGATCGCCGCAATGGTTTCCGGCTCACAGTTGCCTCCGGGGCGCGTGGTGCTCCGCTTTGCCGCCGAGTATGGCGGCGAACCCATCTCCACCGTCGTTTGCTCGAAAATTCTCTGTGGGCCGATCGAGGCTGCGCTCGTAAACGGGAATCTGGCGCACTCGGATGAAACGGACGATTCGCATGCCGCATCGCTTTCGCATCCGGGATGCGACACCGTGCCCGCGGCTCTCGCGGCCGGCGAAAAATTCGGCGTGGCCGGCACGCCATTTCTGCGGGCCGTTGCCCTTGGCTACGACGTGGGGACCCGCGTCACGATGACGCTCGGCGGGGCGGAGGGCGGCACGGCCTATCAATTCGGCGAGCACAGAAGCACGCACGGTTTCGCGGGAGTGTTTTGCGCCGCGGCGGCCGCCGCCAGCGTTGCCGGCCTCAACACGCAACAAATGCGCTGGGTGCTCGACTACACGGCGCAGCAGTGCTCCGGCATCGCTGCCTGGCAGCGCGACACCGACCATATCGAGAAGGGTTTCGCGTTCGGCGGAGTGGGAGCGCGCAGCGGCGTCACGGCGGCGCTGCTTGTGCAATCCGGCTGGACCGGCGTCGATGACGTTCTTTCGGGCCCCGACAATTTTTTCCAAGCCTACGGACCCAAGGCCGATCCCGCGGGCCTCGTTGACAAACTCGGAGAGCGCTACGAAGTGACGCAGACCAATATCAAGAAGTGGACCGTGGGATCGCCCATTCAGGCGCCGCTGGACGCGCTGGAAATTCTACAAAAGAGGCACCCGTTCAATGCCGACGAGGTGAAGCAGGTGATCGTGCGCTCACCCACAAGCGAAGCTTCCGTCGTGAACGATCGGGAGATTCCGGACATCTGCCTGCAGCACATGGTCGCCGTGATGCTGGTCGACAAGACAGCATCCTTTGCCGCCGCGCATGACAAGCCCCGCATGCAGGACCCAGCCATCCTGCGCGAGCGCGCCAAAGTGCGCCTCAT